>Ga0208410_1000021_pt1 | contig 93402 bp, 80 predicted proteins | sample ETN02SmetaG_3_FD_185787 | JGI IMG/M metagenome (GOLD analysis project Ga0208410, IMG submission 185787) | Marine microbial and viral communities from oxygen minimum zone, Eastern Pacific Ocean - ETNP2014F10-02SV257 (SPAdes) (version 2) | ecosystem: Environmental > Aquatic > Marine > Oceanic ... | reverse complement strand
ATGAAGGGGTGGCTACAGTTCGACGAACGCTCGTACAGGTGGAGGTTGTTAGTCCAAGCGAGCGAGGTCGAGGTTCTGAACCAAGGAGAAGTCGCATATGTCGATTGGGAGGCGGAGGCGTACGCATTGACCTACGACGTAGGCAAACTAGTTATCGTCTCGGGAACTGTTGGATTAGACAATGGTGAGTGGTACGTCAAGGGACCAGCTCCCACAGATAGTTTATGCCTTCTTCCCTCGGATAGCGATCTTTCGGATCAGGGATTCGAGGGCAGAGTCGGAGACTGGGGGGGGAGGTTAGTTTGGGCCTTAGATGAAGCAGCAGTTTGCCTCGACAGGGGCTTCAATACAACTTCCGGGAGAGAAATAGGGGACTTCGGGGACGAGTTTACAGATCTAAAGGAAGTCGCCACGGATCCGTTTTCTTACATTGGCGGGGATTACACATTCCAAGGCTGGATAACCGACCCAATCTCACCCGACTATGACAAGGGCTATGTTGGGGACGGAGAGGACTACTACGCCAGAGATACCAAACTAAGGATTGAATTCGTGGGTGAGCACTCTGAATTCATAGAGGCTAACCAGCAAATCAGGTTCAATGCCACTGTTCTTTGGTCCGTAGCTGATGGCAGGGTGGTCCTAGAAGCAAGGTCATGGATACTTGGAGATGCCCCGCCTGCTTCGTTGCTGAATTGGGGGGATGGTTACAACTCATGGAGGTGGGACCTTGGAAAGATAGTGCAAATCACCGGGGAAGTCGTTGCCGATGAAGACGGTAGCCAATGGATTTCAAGGTCGGGCTCGGATGAGCGTGTCTGCCTACTCGGAGATGGAACTGAGTACCTGGACCAATTGTCCATAGGGGAGCCTGTCGAGTGGGTTGGTAGACTGAGCATGGAAGAAATTGGGGTCGATAGTTCTGCTATGTTCTGTATCGATGTTCGGTAGGTGGCAATATGGACCCGGTGGTAGTCGATTTCGCGTGGCTGATAGCCTCCTTCGTTTTTGGAGTAGGGCTGGGCTGCTTGACGGGACTGATACCCGGTTTCCACGTCAACAACGTGGCTCTAATCGCATTGAGCCTGTCGCCTGTTGCAGTAGGAATAGGAATACCCCTGGATGCCGTGGCGGGAATCATTGTAGCCTGTGGGACTGTGCACACATTTCTCAACTACATTCCAAGCGCTCTGGTTGGGGCGCCTGATGACAACATGGCACTAGCGCTACTCCCCGGGCATAGGATGCTAATATCGGGTCAAGCAGCACAAGGCGTTGCTTACTCTGCTAGAGGATCACAAATGGGCATGTTGATGTCAATTCCCCTACTAATTGTTGCGAGGCTTATGTTCGGCGAGAATCCCGGTCTTGGCCTGTATGAGTCGAGCAGGGACTTCCTGCCATGGCTTCTACTGATAATCTCAATATTCCTGATTCTCACTGAGACGACACGGCTTCCCTGGCCATACTGGATGCAGCGTGCTACAAGTGGCCTTAAGTTCCCACTACCAAGGCCCATCAATATCGACTTGCCGATAGGGAAATTCCGATTCAGGAGGAAGTGGGAAAACCTAGATTTGAGTCTCGGCCCCAGTTCTAGGACGGCAGGCATCCTAGTTGCCAGTGCATTCTTCCTCCTCACTGGATTCTACGGTTGGGCAGTCTTCGAATTACCGGGCAGATCACCCGTGGGAATGCCATCTGCGACTCTTTTATTCCCAGGTCTAGCTGGGTTGTTCGGGATTGCCAATCTTATTGACATATATGTGACAACCTCCGAAATTCCCCCTCAGGAGCAAAACTGGGAAATGCCTGACATGAAGCCTTTAGCGGTGCCTACATTTCTTTCTGCAGTGGTTTCATCGGTTATGGCCATACTCCCGGGAATGACTGCGGCGCAGGCCACTGTCGTAGTGATGAGTGCCAGGAATATGTGGGGCAGGTTGACAGACCCTAACTACATCCCTGCAGACTTCGAACATGGAATCCAACCAGGTTTCAATCCTAGGCCCATCACCGCAGACTCTTCAGATCTGGACGGGCTGACTGAGGAGGAGGCTGAGTTGTTTGGGGCTGCTCTCGAGGAGGCTGGTGAGGCCAGCCCTGACCTGGACTTGGGTGCTCAGAGTCAGCAACAGGACCTAGAGGTCATTGCAGTCCTTTCCTCGGTAAACACCGCGGTAACGGTAATGGTTCTAGGATTCCTGTACATGGTAGGAAGGCCCCGAAGCGGAGCAGCATTGGCATTGAACATGATGTACCCAATAGACGGGTGGAATGCGGTAGAGCCGCCTGCCGACTTCGTGAGATTGCTGGGCATAACCATTGCCGCGGGACTTTTTGCCGTTCCCGTGATGATTGAGGTCGGAAAGGGGATGCTGAAGATGCACGAGATTGTCCCACTGAGAACTCTGGTGTTCTCAGTTGCTGGGTTTGTTAGCATCCTCGTATGGTTGTCGACAGGCTGGGTTGGTGTAGGGGTTCTCATTGTGGGTACCGGACTTGGACTAATGCCGCCCAGGATAGGCATCAGGAGGAGCCACGCGATGGGAATTATTCTGGTCCCCATCATGCTTTACACGTTCGCGCAAACCTTCGACAGTTTCGGATTCATTTGATTGTATTACGGACGAAGGCAGTATTACAACGAGTGGAACGCTTATGTCTTCTACATGAGTGCGCCGGTAGGAGAGTGACAACAATGAGCGGAAAATCTACCATGGCAATATCAATCGGAGCCCTGCTCCTGCTTGTGAACATAGGAATGGCTGTTACGGGATTCGTCGACGGCCAGATAGAGAGCGGGGTTCAGACCCAAGTCGCAGAGGGTTACGATGGACTGGACGAGGATGGAAACCAAGACTGGAGCATAGACTATGATGAGGACTGGCATGTTTCCACTTCAGAGAGGGTTTACTACGCCTACAACCTAGACACCGACGTCGCGAATGCCACTGAAGGAGTATGTGGCACAGACTGCTTCGAGAAAATGGGGCCCTTCGTATATGAGGTCACCACAACTAGGGAGGTTCTCGACTTCGATTATGACGCGGGCACCATGACTTACTCCGAGTACGATGTATTCGAATGGTGCGAAAGTTGCATGCACAACGGAATGCCATCGATGTCCGAGCACACCGACATCACCCAGGTCAACATCCTTTGGAACACTCAGAGAATTGGTGGAATGGGGGATGGCATAGAGTACGGGGAGATTTTCGCGAAGGGCATGTTCGCGGCTGAGATGATCGAGTTCGACTTATCCAACAGGGCGCCCAGTATTTGGGCTGCAGAAGACATCTCCGGAATGATTGATGCTTTCGCTTGGAACCTTCAGAACGACATGGGCATGGATGAGGAAAACGCGATGGACATGGCTCCCGCGGGTGTTCTCTCGGGAGCTTACATGATGGCCAACGGAGGCAGTACTGATGGAACTCCAGCATACGCAGACTACGACGACTACATCATGTACGATGCAGTGGACCCATCCACTGGAACGTGCATAGCACTGACCTGTGACCTTGGTCCCGTGCTAGTCGCTGGAATGGGCGCCCCGGATGGAGGTGCTGTGACTCAGACAAGAGCAGCACTGTACGGGTACGGGGACGCGAGCGAGGCAGAGATGGCCGCCATAGACCTCGGGGTTTTCGCTCTTGCAGGGAATACCTTCGTTGCTCACGGAGGAGGTGCCGAGATAAACAACGAGACCCTTCAGCTAAGAGAGCGTTTCTTGGAGGTCAGCGGAGTGAACATCATCAACCCTGACACACTTGAAAACCTGCTTTTCAATCCCAATGTCGGACTTCTAGGTTCTTTCGAGATTTCTGGAATCCCACTTCCTGGCATGGTCGTGGGACTTCTCCTTCCACTCCAATCCGGTGACTACTTTGGAGCCATGGAGTCATACAACGTTGGCTTACTATCCGTAGTCGGGATTGCCGAATACGCGGAACCTTGGGTAGGACTTGGCATCCTAGGGACCCCCACCGAGTTCGAGCTAATCCTGGCTGGAGGCCAGGGGACAATGGGCTCCAACGACTGGTGGCTAGCCTCGTTCGGCGACTACGACCCACTAGGGGGCACATACATCGAGATCGGCCTCAACAGGGGCGACTTCGCAGGGATGTCTTCCCTTACTGCGGAGAAGTCAGACTTCATACTGAATGACCCCGAGATCGGCCTCAAATCTTCATTCCCATCGCAGTTCATGTATGGGGAGCTATCCGGAATGACGCTTCCCGACGAGAATGGCGAACAAGCCATCTGGGACGATGCATACGTAGCCGGACTATACGGCATATCCGAGGATGCCGCACAGGCACTTAGAGACTGGGTCGGGAACTTCTACTTCGACACTGTGATGCCTGTCCTACTTAATTTCGTAACGGGCAATGAGCCCACAGTTACGATGTCCATCAACAACTGGCTTTACGGGTGGAATGACGCTGTGAATACGTACTTCGGGTTCTTCCCATGGGTGAGCCTGGAGACAAATGACACGTACTACGGCTCTGGTGGTGTAAGCACCGGTGATCGCTCCGTCTACCAGATTAGCACCTCAGGGGACGATGTCGGCCAACAACTGATGCAGGGATACATCAACTCCGATGGAGATGGCATGTGCGATTACGACTACGACTCCGAAGGAATGTTCCTGGGTTATGACTTGGAATGCTCGGAGAACCAGACATATGGAATGACCGAGCACCTGCCTTGGAGGGCACCACACAGAGAAGACAGCGCTATGGGGCTACTCTCTGACCATGTTGGCAACCCCGAGACTGTCCTAAGTGGCACTGTTGGAAGCATTGCTGATGCGGATGAGTCGTTCGACGTGAATCTGATAGGCTATACTATCGCCCACTCAGAGGTTGGCGAAACAGTGACCTACAAGGGAATCGAGATGGTGGAGCACAAGGTTGTTGCAGAGCCCGCAGAAAACCAGATTCAGGGCAAGCTAATCGGATCAGCGACGTACGTGGATGCCATGCCCGGTGCCCTGCCCGTCTACCTTGGTGCAGACATCGACATGAAGGTGGAGCCACTGTCCAACGCACTGATGTACGGGGATGTTGAGGTCACCTTCTACCTAGACTTGCGAGGAGTTGGGAGCATGAATCCGGACTTCGACTCGGGCGATGTTCATCCTGTTTTCGTGATTAACACGTTCAGCGAAATCGAGGATGACCAAGCCTCTGACTTCAGGGCCGCGGTTACCGATAACCTCGGACCGACTGGATGGACCAACTTCGGCGGAAGCGTCGGTGGCACCCTGGCAATCATCTCATATGCTCAGGCTGCCTTCTACCTGCTCGGAATTGGGCTAATTGGCTTCGGAATGACAAGTCGGGAAGACGAGGAATAATCGTACCACCAGATTACACTTACTCGCGAAGGGTTTGAACCCCTTCGTCACGACGGACGTGCATGAGGGGTGCTAGGGACCTTGTTTTCGTGACGTTTGTCATGATTCTCATGAGTCCCGCCTTTCACCTCGTCCCAGAGGCACTTCATGACCATGCCCGAGAGGCTTCGAGCCGTGATGTTGTATGTTCGGACTTATGCATTAACGAGGTCATGCCGAATGCCGATGGGTCCGATCAGGGGATTTTCCCAGGGGGAGAGTGGGTCGAGCTGTTGAATTCTGGATCTGTGGACGTGAGCCTAGAGGGGTGGGCATTGGTCGACCTAGGTGGCTGGCATCACCCAATAAACTCTGAAACATGGGTCGGATTCGATGACTTGGATTCTCCGTTCGTATTAGAATCTGGAAAATTCGCGATAATTGCGGAAAACGAAGTTGGCACTCTCAGACTAAACAACGCAGGTGAGACCATCTACCTGAGGAATTCTGACAACAACACAGTTCACGAAATAGTCACCGGTGAGGCATCCAATGGGATTTCGAAGGTAAGTGACCCGTCGTCCCCCACAGGGACTTGGGTAGACTCACAGATACCCAGTCCGGGTTCTGAGAATCCCGGCGAGCAGGGCGGAGATGGGGGTGCGGTCGATGTCGAGGCGTCATGGTGGGATGGAAATTTCAATGTCAAGTTCACTAGAATAATGCCGGGAGAAGTGCCCGATAGGAGCAATGACTGGTTAGAGATAACCAACCTTGGTTCTGATGAAGTTAGTCTGGATGGTTGGAACATCTCAAGAGTCAGGGCCAGCGGACTCTGGCATTCCACGATAGTCGACCTGACTCTTGATGCTGGCGCCTCTGTGGTATTGACGGACAATCCGTTCAACCTCCTCCAAGACGGAGGGATTGTGGCTCAGGACGGAAACGTGGTTCTGAACAACATGCCATGGCTGGTAAACTCAGGGAGTTCCCTAATGCTTGTTGAGCCGAATGGGACTGTTGTTGATTCGATAGTATATGGAGGTGGGATCGCTGAAATTGAGGGTTGGACGGGACCTGCCATTTCCGTCCCGGGAGATGGGTCACCCGGGCTGATACTGATGAGGGGGTCAGGCTGCGGCGACTACCCAGATACAGATTCGGGTACGGATTGGGAGGAGAGGTGGATTAGAATCGGTGCATCTACGTTCTGCGATGGAGGCTATTTCAGTGGCAGTGGTTCTTCCAGCATGACTCCGTCCATTGGTCCCGATACTGCGTTCAATGACCTGTACCACTGGATAGGGCTAGCTGAGGAGTCCATTCACCTCCATGTCTACCAATTCATGAGTCCCGACCTCTCGCATGCACTACTTGGTGCGATATCGAGGGGCGTTGATATCACCATATTGCTAGAGGAGGGGATCCTAGATGGATCGAGCACCATAGATAACCAGAAGGGGCATGCACAGGCACTGCACGATGCCGGTGCCACTGTGCTGTGGATGGAGGACCCCTCTCAAATCAGCTCTCCCTATGCATATGTACACAGCAAAGTGGCAGTAAGGGACTCTAGTAGCGTTTGGATTTCCTCGGGCAATTGGAAGGACACAAGTCTACCATCAGATGGGATAGGTAATCGGGAATGGTCAGTCATAATGAATTCCGAGGAGGCTGCGGAGCTGGTAATCTCGAGGCTCGCCTGGGACGAGAATCCCAATCACCTCCACATCTCCGTCCATTCATCGGTCAATTCGCCCTCTGAAGGATGGACAATGGAGGAAGCTAACTTCGATGGCGATGTGGCAGAGCCGTATTCCGTCCAAGGACCCTTCGACGCTCAATTGATGACTTGTCCCGATGACTGTGTCGAGGGGATAATCTCGATGATTGACTCCGCGCAGATCTCGATTGATCTTTCCGTACAATATCTCGATCTAGATTGGTATTGGGGATTCGGAGATAACCCAATTATAGAATCCCTATACGATGCTGCAAACAGAGGAGTGAAACTGAGGATTATCCTGAATGGCTATTATGCTGAATGGGACGATGAAATTAGGGATGCAATCCACCTGTTCAACACAAACTGGAACGCTACGGAGGGACTAGACTCCACTGCTAGACTAATGGCCTCCTCCGACAATATCGTGAAGCTCCACAATAAGGGCGCCATCATTGATGGCGAAAGTGTCCTAGTTGGCAGTATGAACTGGGGATCTAGCGCAGCATTGAGAAACAGGGAGATGGGTGTCCTAATACATCATGAGGAGCTGACATCTAGCTACCTCTCATCATTCAACGAGGACTGGGTCAGGCTTGACTCCGACACCGACTCAGACGGCGACCTTATGCCTGACAGTTGGGAAGTTGAGTATGGCCTCAACAGGCACTCAGCAGCCATACTCGGAACTGCCCTAAGCGAACAGTCATTGGACCCAGATGATGATGGGATAGACAACCTAAGGGAGTTCCAGTTGGGAGGAGATCCCCTCGACCCTGACACTGATGACGACTGCATCCCCGATGGCGAGGAGGAAGGATTTGCTCAGAGTGTTCTTCGTTCGCCCACCATATCGATGACATCAGCGGATGTGGATGAGAACGGGATTCCTGACGGAGAGCAGTGGGGTTGCGAGGAGACTGAAGTAGTTGACCCGAATGAAGATAATGAGACCACTGAACCTGAACCAGAAGAGGAAGAGGAAGAAGATGGATTCATCAACATCAGGGATGATGCAATGTCCAGACCAGGCGCTGATTTCCTCTTTGGATTGATGGCTCTATCGGCAATTTTCCTGCTAGTGGCGGGTATAACTACATTCAGGAAACCGAGAAGCAGTACCGAGGAAATACTAGTCGACGATTCTGGCTACAGATTTGACAACGCCGGTTCAGAATTGGCCATCCTCAAGGGAACCAGTTTCGACGAGGGGTCCGAAGATGCCCGGGCCCTGACAAGGGGCAAGGATGACGGGGCTCATGGAAAGATTGTACTTGATGGATTTGGATTCAACAGAGAGGTGACCACCAGAGACGAGGTACAGTGGCGCCTGGACAGTGGGCAGAGTATGGATCAGATCAGGAAGGAACTCGGAGAGGAGGAGTGATTCGTGTCCATCGATGAGTTCATCGATGGAGTTGTAGAAGGCAATATTCCGGACGAGGAAGTAATTGCATGGCTTAGAAATGTATACGAAAGGGGCCTCTCAGAAAGTGAAACAGTAATTCTTACTGAGTCGATGAGGGACTCTGGCGAAGTACTTCGATGGGATGAGTCTCAGAACGTCGTAGACAAGCACTCTACTGGAGGGGTTGGAGACAAGGTCTCAATCCCTCTCGCCCCGGCATTAGCAGCCTGCGGCCTGAAGGTCCCGATGATTTCCGGCAGGGGACTTGGCCACACGGGGGGGACACTAGACAAACTAGAGTCGATACCCGGACTAAGGATCTCCCTGGATGCAGAGGAGATAATCGACCAAGTGAACGAGATAGGTCTGGCCATGGTTGGTCAGACCCAGGGATTGGTTCCTGCCGACAGGAGGCTCTACGCGCTCCGTGACGTCACAGGAACTGTCGCTTCACTGCCCCTAATCACGTCATCAATAGTTTCTAAGAAGGCTGCAGAGGGAATTTCGTCGCTAGTTCTTGATGTGAAATTCGGAAAGGCCGCATTCATGAAAAGCAGGGATTCAGCGTTAGAATTGGCGAAATCAATGGTCAGTGTTTCAAGGGGAATGGGAATTTCCACAGCAGCCATACTCTCGACCATGGATCGGCCCATCGGGTACTCAATTGGGAACTCACTAGAGGTACTAGAGGGCGTTGAAACACTATGTGGAAGGGGCCCTGCTGATCTAGAGGAGTTGGTTTGTGTTCTAGGGGGGATCCTTCTGAAGTCATCTGGATTGTCCCATGATTTGGAAGAAGGTGCATCCAAGATTCAAGATAGTCTGTACGATGGAACGGCCTTCGAGAAATTCCTAGCAATGGTTGGTTCCCAAGGAGGGGACACTGAGATTTTCGAAAACGACTCCACACTGATGAGGGGACTCGGAATACTAGACGGGGACCTATACTCGACTACCATGGAGTCAGGTGAGAGTGGGTGGGTATCGGACATTGATGCGATGTCTGTGGCTGAGGCCTGCCTTGAGATGGGAGCAGGGAGGAAATCACTAGATGACGAAATCGACAGAGGGGTCGGTGTGGTCCTGGAAGTTCAAGTGGGGGACCATCTAGAGAAGGGTGATGTTTGGGCCACAATATACCATCGAGAAGGACAGGTCGTCGAAGTCGTCGAAATGCTGAAAGAAGCCATCATTATTGCTGATTCGGAGCCGGCCGCCGAGTCTCGAATATCAGAGGTGATTTGGTGAGGCTCGCTCACATCGACAGGATGAGGGCCATTGCCGTACTTTGCATGGTAGAGGTACACACAGCTGCCATTCTTCCCCCAGAGGGAGTATCAGTGGGACATCCCGCAGCTTTCGTTGCGGCTGCATTCGGCGGGATGGCGGCACCGATGTTTGTGACAATATCTGGATGGGGCATGTACAGTAGTGCGATTAGGCGACAGGAAAGGAAACCAAGGAGCGTTGATGACTGGGCTAGGTGGATATTCCCTCGTTTATTGATCCTAACTGCATGCCAGATTCTCGTTAACGTGCTGCTAAATTCAGATAGAGGGGGGAGGTTCGAATGGGATACTCCGGGAGTTCTGACACTCTTGGCTGTGGCTTCCATAATGACTCCTGCTCTAGCCAACCTCTCCTTACGCACGAGGGGACTGACCCTGGTCCTGGCCATGTTGTCTCCAATCGCAATCGGCGATTACAGTGGGGCTGATTGGACATGGTGGGAAAGAATATCCTCCAATGGCATTGGCCAGTGGTTGGAGAGGCTTCTCTTGAACGGTACGTATCCCGCTCTGCCTTGGATCTCCTTCGTCCTACTAGGGACCCTAATTCATGACCTTCAAGAAAACCACAAAGCTCGAGAGGGGCTGATTGTGGCGGGTTTCATCTTCACCTCCATATCCATATCGTACTCGATCATCACAGGAAATGAATGGGCTCTAACAGAAGGTGACGCGGTCCTGACCTTCTTCCCTGCAAACACTCCATTCCTGATTGTCTCATCCACTTTCGTACTTTTGGCACAGAGATGTCTAGAAGGTTCCGAGAGTTCTGGGGGAGAGCCATGGAAAGGAGGTGCACTCTCGTTCCTAGAGCCTGCAGGGAGGATTACTCTCACGATTTATGTTGCTCACTTCGCTTTGCTTGGGTTGATTGCTTTCCTCATGCAAGGGGAGCCTCGATTGGGGATAGTCCCTGCCTTCGCAGTTACCATCGGGCACACATTGATGTGGATTCCCCTGGCGAAAGCACATCAGGAATTCATCCCTGAAATCTCCTTTGAAGAATTACTTCGGAAAATGAATCAGTCGTCGAGGTAGTCTGTGGACCATGAAACTGGTCCGAACCAGACTGAACCTTCCTCGTTTGTGGCCTGAATCCTGCCGTAGTATGTTGTTCCACAGCATGTCAGTCCCGACACCGTTTGTGAGTGATTGCCAATAGTTGCGCTGCCGAAGCTGGCACTGCCGCCCCATCCCGAGGTCTGGTTCCCCATGTCTGCCAAACCATAGTAGAACATTAGGGTCGTATTTGTCCCATTGTCATAAGTCTCCCAAGAAATTGTGGTGGATGTGGCGCTAGAGGGATCGGGTGAAGAGAGGTTACGAAGAATGGCGTCGTAAACAAAGAACTCCCCCCTCAGAGGGTCATCGACCCATACTGGCAAGTGAGCAAGCGAGTCGTGGGTATCCTGGGTTAGTGGGAACCCCCAAGCGTCGTGATAAGGTGCTAAGTTGTATCCTGTAGCGTTAGAGAGGTGCATCACCCAGGCGTTGAACTCCTCGTCCCCGGTAGATGGAACCTCTGCGGACGGGAGCGTGTAGTACACCGTTAGTGCCTCCGTAATCGGACCCCATCCCCATTCCTCCTTGATAATCAGATATGTGTCGAGTGCTGTCCAAACGGACCAATTGGAGATGTTGGAGCCGTCGTCAAAGTAAGAGTCCATTCTAATCGCCCTCTGTTCTGGGTCTACTGCGCCGTGACCCTCCACTCCCACTAGGTCCTCCATCAGATAGACGCTCGCGAAATTACAACTCGTCTCAGTGGTACCAGGGAGTGTGGATGGCATCCATTGGTGGTTGTGCCCCAACTCGTGGAACATCCCCCAATCGCCATTCTCACTCATGTAGGAAAGGTTGACCACCCCCTCCACACTTAGGTCGTGCGCCATGAATGGGTATCCCGAGTGCATCCATCCTGCTGATATCTGGACATCGAAAACCGCCCTCTCCACTCTTGGCCATGGTTCGAACCCATACAACTCGTGCTCCATCGAGAGGGCTTCGTCCCACCATTCCATCAGGGCAGTGGGATTATTCAACTCCCTTATCTCATAACTAGGGACTGTCATGATGAAATTGTGGGAAACCAACTCTGCCCAAGGGGCCGGGTTGTCCCTCTGCGAGTATATCCACTCAAAGTCGGATGTCTCGTCGAGAACGAACGTTGGGGCCCTTATCGCGCCATGGATGGTGACATCGAATTCTCCAAATTCAGATCCGGCGGGTATAGCAACATAAATCGGTCCACCAAACGCATTACCCACCTCTGCTGCAGACGTGCATACACCATTGTCCTCGCATGTACCAGATGCGGTTTCGTTGTCTATCCACCAGTACCTATGAATCTTAGAATGCCTCTTGATCACGTCCTTGCCCCAGAGGCCGTCTGTGTGCGCACCTATGAGTATCCAGAATCCCAACTCGGCAACTTCCGGGTTAACTGAAACTGAGATGACCTCCCCAGGGGGGGCGTAGAGTCCTGTGGACATCCTGATGCTACTTCGTGCTTGCGAATAACCAAAATTCGAATGGAGTCCTGATTGATTACCATCAATTGAGACCGTGCGAGAAATCCTGGGGGTATTAGAGGGGATCTCCCCCGGGAATTCCGTATGGCTCGGATGGACGGGCAAATCATCGGCATGAAGGCTCTGTGTGAGAGCTTCCTCCAGCCTCAGAATAACGTCGGCAACAGGATCTGCGCCTAGGTCATAACCTGTTGAGCTCCACAGGGTGCTGTATGGAATCACTGTCCATCCCGTGGAGTTTACCAATTCCCTCAATGGGGTCCAGAACTCCAGGAAGTCCAGTGGAACGATTACAGAGCAGTCGGAAATTGATGAGTAGGCGATTGCGGCCTCCTCTGCGGACAGTTCGATCCCCTCGACCCTGTCTGCATAAATCCCCTGAATTGCGTTGTGCGGGGTGTAATAAATATCAGGGATATCGAAATCTATGTCGTTGTACCCCCAATCTGAGGATACCATCAAACCGGTCGTCTGGGATATCTTGTTTCCAGGGTAGTTGTGTGGGACATCACTGTTTGAGTATGACCAGTACCATGCGTGACCGCCCATGATGACTCCCCCTCCGCCAAGCAGGAACTGCTCTATGGCCATGTTGTCTTCGTCATCGTGCCCGTTCCAGAACTCATCGAGCAGGCAATCCACTTGTGATAGGTCGTCTGGAGTAACTGAAAGATGGACTGAGTGTCCCTCGGCCCTGAGTTCATCCTCCCAATGATCGAATCCTGCCCCATAAGCCAAACCGACATTCGCAGCCTCTCCACAGACCCACTCCACTGCCCTGAAGTTGAATTCGTGATTCTGAGCGACCCAACTCTCGTGTCCGAGGCCGATCATCTTGCCCCTGCCAACGTGGCTAGCAGCCACAACAGTTGAGTCGGTCTCGTCCATTCCTAGCGGGAACGACCACTTTCCTATGGGCAGAATAAGTGACGACCAACCTCCCCAGTCTGCGTCATCAAGGCCACTTAGCAACTCATTCTGGTCAGCCCTCAGGTCATGAACGGCTATCCAAATGTTCAGTCCTACTGAACCCCCTGTGTTATTCGCCCAAATAGTGTACTGTTGCCAGTCTGACCTCGCTGTGGGGGTACCCGATATTGTTCCATTCTGGAGTAGCACAATACCTTCTGGGAGGGATGGGGCGGCTTCCCATGTATCGATGTAGGGGCCGTCGTTGGTGGCTAGAATAGTGATACTTTCGTTGGACTTGAGCGCGAATTCATTTCCTGGCCAGTGAATGGCATCTGGGGGCATGCTGGTGACCCTGAATCCAACCTCTGTAGTGGAAGAGCCTCCTGAATTATTGGCCCAAACCCTGTGATGGGTCCATGGCTGCAAGGAAGTTGAGTTGCCACTGATCACCCCTGTTTCCGAGTCGAATGAGAAACCATCTGGCAGACTTGGGCTTATCTCCCATGTCGAGGGATTGCCCCCCTCTATGGAGGGGGCCACGGACCCAATCCCTTCCCCAATTCTGAGGTCGAACTCAGAAGGCTCGTAAATCAGACCACTGGGTGATTCCTCGGACACTTGAATCAGGATATTTACCGATGATGACCCTCCTGTGTTGTACGCGGTTACTGTGTACTGTAATACTTGTTGTGGATTCAGAGGGATTCCCGTGAGTGAGCCATCTGACTGGTCGATAATCAAACCCTCGGGCAGAGGCGGGGAAACCGACCATGTGAGGTAGCCGCCTCCGTCCACATTGGGCGTCGTGGCTACTTCTTCTCCCGTCAGCCAGAAGAATGGTTGACCTGGATACTGGAGGCTGCTAGGTGGCTCGTGTAGTGTGATGATTCGCAAATGTGTAGATGCCTCCCCCCCTATATTCGAAGCTGTAATTGTGTGGTTTGAATCTCCTAATGAAGAAGGGGTGCCTTGTATAGAGCCATCCTCTAGGATTTGAAAACCATCCGGGAGAGGTGGCTCGATCCCCCAAAACTCTGCGTCCCCCCCAAGGACCAATGGGGAATAGGCCTCGCAATATCCGCCAATCTCACATGACAGTATCTCGACATGGTACTCAACGGAGGAAGGACCAGGGGGAATAACCTCGATTTCGATTAAAGAAGTTGATTGCCCGGCTGCGTTGGATGCGATTATGGTATATCCGGTCATTATCACCCGTGCTTCAGGAATCCCGCTTATTACTCCCGTTTGTGAATCCAATGAAAGCCCATCTGGGAGTCTTGGGTTTACCAACCAATTTTGCGGTCCATCGCCATTGAAACTAGGAGTTAGGGGCTGAATCTCAACACCTGAAATAATTGTCATTTCCTCGACCCCATACGAAAGTGACGATGGCATAATCATGGTCCTGCAGTATTCTCCAGTGAATATCTGCAAGGAAGTGCAGTCATCCTCGGTAATCACTGGGACGAAACAATCCTGATGAGAGGGGTTCTCCTGGCAATCAACGGCGATTTCTGAGTCTCCGCCCTGCTCAAACAGGCCCAAGCATCCTGATGCCAGCATAAGAAAAGTGAGCAACAAGGCGGATGCTCGCTCGCTGCGCATGCACTTGGGTAAAGGGAGGACGTGAATAAGTTGTCATGTTCCCGGATATGCGGGCCCTTCCTCAAAGCAGTACCTGACGGTCTGGAAATCGGACTTGAAATTTGAGACCTCGGAACTAACGGAGGACGGGTCGTCCCCGTGTATCAAAGCCCTTGCGAAAAGGCGTGCAACGTCCTGCATCTCATCGACGCCCATGCCCACACGAGTCAGTTCCGGAACCCCTAGCCTCAGGCCGCTTGGTCCGGACATTGCCTTGGTGTCCCCTGGCAGCATATTCATGTTGGTAATTATTCCACAATCCTCGAGAGTCTGCGCTGCCCTCATTCCCGCTCCTGAATCAGGGCCCCCATGTCGGGTCAAGACCTGATGGCTCTCTGTGAAACCCCTCTCTTCTGCGAGGACGTCGAATCCCTCGGATGACAATGCCGCCCCCAATGCCCGCGCGTTGGCCACGATATCCCGAGCATAATCTGCGCCGAACTCCTCGAACTCTGCCAGAGCCACGACTTTTCCTGCAACGTGATGCAAGTGGTATGAAGAACAAGTGCCAGGGAAAATTGAGTTGTTGAGTTTCTTCTGTAGTGACTGGTCTTCTGAATTAGAGAGGAGGAAGCCGCCTTGGGGGCCAGGGAATGTCTTGTGGCTTGAACCGGTCATCACATCCGCGCCCTCGTGTAAGGGATCTTGGAACCGCCCCCCTGCAATCAGACCGAGGACATGTGCACCATCATACATCACCCTAGCTCCGACCTCGTGCGCAGCATCGGAGAGCTCAGACAGAGGCGTCGGAAACAAGAATACTGACTGGCCGAAGAGTGCCAGTTGTGGTTCCGTCTCTCGTATCAACGCACATGACGCGTCAATATCTGGCTCCATCCTGTCCTCGTCCCACGGATATGTAACGAGGTCTAGCCCCCTCAGTCCCACTGCCCCCATCCGTGCGTGAGAAATGTGTCCGCCATCCGCTGTTGACACGGCCGTAATCTTGTCTCCCGGCTTGGCGAGTGCCTTCAGGGCGCCAATGTTGGAGACTGTCCCGGAAGTCGACTGGATATTAGCGAAGCTGCAGTCGAATACTCGCTTAGCTAGTCCTATTCCTATCTCCTCAATTGTATCAAAATCGTCACATCCCTGGTAATATCGTCGCCCTGGGAGTCCCTCTGCATACCTCCCATGCAAGTCTGAATCACATGCTTTACGAACTAATGGACTAAGGATGTTCTCACTGGCTATCATTGGTAGACTGTCACGATAATGCCTGCCGGATGCAACGACAGCATCGAGAACCTGCTCGGCGGCCCCTCTGGAACTCATGACGATGCATCGAAAACAGGTCAAAGAGGTTAACGGAGAATTCGCATACATCCCTCCATCTGTGATTTTCACCCAAGCGTTAATTGAATCGCTCCCCCTCTGAGTCTCATGAGCCAACGCCGCGTGCTGACTCCACTACTGATTGCCATACTGATGCTTACCTCGACCTACAACGTGTCAGCGACAGATTCTGACGGGGACGGGACGGATGACGCTTACGATGCATTTCCAAACGATCCTTGCGCCGATACTGACACCGATGGTGACGGAATGCCAGACACACTAGCAAGTGGATGCTCGGGAACATACGTAGTTGCCCACACCTCATTCGAAGACCCATTCACGGTTTCTAGCGTTAAGTACACGGACACTGGCAATGAGAGCATAGACAGATATCTTTGGAATAACGCCAATGAACCTCACATCGCCCATAACCAGACCACGGGTTCTGAAATGGGCTTCTCACTATTCTACGAGTCAAATGGAGGGGTTGGGCTGACAGACGGCGACTACTTTGGGACTATAGATTACACCGGAACAGTTGGAAATTTCACTGATGGAGACAATGGCTACCAGATGTCGGATGGAGATGGGATTACAACTCTCAGGCTGGACAACGTGTCTGCTGAGAGCCTGACATTCGACATGTTCCTGCAAGACACTGCTTACGAGACATCCAGTCCTGTTGATTACCTGATAATAACATTCAGGGGAGCTACCTCCGATGTCTCTATTTTGAACACTACTGGGTACGACATCGATGCAAGTTTCTCTTCTTATCTGGGAACTTGGACTACAACTTCTGTAGGCATCTCTGCAGCGGGCCAGGGTTTCCTTGAGGTGGAGTTCAGCTCTAACGCTGGAACTGAGGCCCTATACCTGGACAATGTCCAATTCACTTCTTCATCCCAACTTGTAGAAGATGACGATGATGACAACGATGGCTGGTTGGACTCTGACGAGGCCACGTGCGGAACTGACCACCTAGACTCGTCGGACATTCCCGTGGATGCTGACTCTAACGGCATTTGCGATGCCCTGGAGGGAGACGATTTCGATGGAGATGGAATTCCAAACGACTCAGACACCGATGATGACAACGACGGAGTGGAGGACGTGGACGATGACTTCCCCCTCAATCCCAACGAGACGACTGACACAGACATGGATGGAACTGGGGACAATGCCGACGATGACGATGACAATGACGGATGGCCCGACTCCATTGAGCTCGACTGCGGCTCTGACCCACTAGACTCCACAGATGTTCCAGTTGACATGGACTCCGACGGAATCTGCGACTCACTTGACGAGGACACAGACGGTGATGGTGTTCCCGATGGAGATGACGCATTCCCCGAGGACCCCACAGAATGGAATGACGCTGATGGAGATGGCAAGGGCGACAATGTCGATGACGATGATGACAACGATGGAGTTCCAGACCTCATGGAGGAGAGGTGCTTCTCAGATCCACTTGACTCTAATTCGTTACCGACCGACACCGATGGGGATGGGGAATGCGATCCAATCGACTATGACGATGATGGTGATGGTTACACGGACCAGGTAGAAGGATGGTGTGGTTCCGATCCATTAGACATCAATTCGGTACCTGTTGATTCAGATGGTGATGGCGATTGCGATACCATGGACAATGATTCCGACAATGACGGATTCAACGATGACGAGGATGCATTCCCTGAAGATAACTCCGAGTGGTTAGACACCGATGGAGACGGAACTGGGGACAATGCCGACGATGACGATGACGGTGATGGTTGGTCGGATAATGACGAGGGCGATTGTGGTAGCGATTTGATGGATCCCGATTCAGTTCCTGTGGACTCAGATGGAGATGGAGGGTGTGACGGGGTAGATCCCGACGATGATGGGGACGGAGTGGACGATGTGGATGACGCGTTCCCTGATGATTCGTCTGAGTGGCTGGACACAGACTCCGATGGCGTCGGGGACAACGCCGACGAGGATGTTGACGGTGACGGGTGGGATGACTCCACAGAGTCTGACTGCGGGAGTGATCCCTTGGATGGCGCTTCTGTGCCTAGCGATATCGATTCCGATGGTTCCTGTGACGTCCTTGACCCGGATGACGACGGAGATGGGGTAGCTGATGGCGATGACGCTTTCCCGGATGATGGGACAGAGTGGATGGACACAGATGGGGACGGAACTGGAAACAATGCTGACGACGACGACGACGGTGACCAATTCACTGATGACTTTGAAACAGAGTGTGAGAGCAACCCCCTGGACCCAGATTCCATACCGAGTGATGTTGACTCAGATGATATTTGTGATCCACTCGATGACTTCAATGACATAGAGGACAGTGATGAAACCCCAGGATTTGGGCTTGTTTCCGCACTTTCGGTTCTCGCTCTAGCAGCATTCGCACGAAGGGATTGATGGCGCCGACAGCAGGACTTGAACCTGCGACCTGTGGATTAACAGTCCACCGCTCCACCAACTAAGCTATGTCGGCCTTAGTCGCCCGCTGGTTCACCCATTCATCAATGAATCGGAATCATTCCCACTCTATCGTACCCGGAGGTTTGTGGGTAATATCGTATACAACACGGTTCACATTGCCCTTTAGGGCGTTGGTAATTTCTGTGCTAATGGTGGAAAGTACCTCGTGAGGGATGGGGGAGTATCTAGCACTCATCCCATCCATACTGGTTACGGCTCTTACCACGACCGTCTCCCCGTGCACACGGGCATCCCCGTGTACACCGACGCTCCTGACTGGCAGGAGGGCCGCGAAGTATTGCCATGGCAGGTCGCACTTGCCCCCTTCTGCTGCTTCCTTGAGGCGTGTCTCAACAATGTGACATGCCTCTCTGCAAGCCTCAACCCTCTCGGGAGTTAAGTCCCCCAGAACCCTGACTGCCAGGCCCGGCCCGGGGAATGGCTGCCTTTCACTGGATTTTATTCCCAGTTCCCTAGCCATCTCCCTAACTTCGTCCTTGTAGAATTCATGGAGTGGCTCGACAATCTCCAGATCGACGTCTTCGGGCAGTCCGCCAACATTGTGGTGACTCTTGATGACGTCCCTCTCGCCCCCACCGGACTCTATCCAGTCCGGAGCTATGGTCCCCTGAACAAGGTACTTCGCCCCACAGGATGACTGCTCTTCCTCGAACACACGGATGAATTGCTCGCCTATGACCTTCCTCTTGTGCTCTGGATCGGTCACCCCCTCTAGATTTGAGAAGAAGCGTTCTGATGCGTCAACGACCTTCAGCTTGATTCCCATTTCTGAGAACATCTCTGAGACTTCCTCTGTCTCGTTCTTTCGCATTAGTCCAGTATCTACGTATACGCAATGTAGTAGGCTTCCCACTGCTCGATGAGCGAGGACGGCTGCCACACTGCTATCAATCCCCCCAGAGCACGCAATAATGGCAGTTCCATCTATTTGTGACTGGAGAGATTCTATCGCCTCATCAATCAGCATTTGCGTATTCATCAAGCAGCTCACCCTTGGATCGACTCGTCATCAGCGATGACCTTGGCAGTCATTGCAGAACGGTAATCTGAGTACGTCGAGGCGAGGTCGTTATCGGAGGTGGCGAGAATCTGGACTGCCAGAGCGCCAGCGTTATCACCCCTGTCAACACCGACTGTTGCTACTGGCATCCCCGGTGGCATTTGAACGATGGAGAGGAGTGAGTCGAGAGGGACCTTGCCTCCCACTGGAACTCCAATTACAGGCTTCGTAGTCATTGACGCGATGACTCCCGGGAGTGCTGCTGCAACCCCTGCCATTCCAATGAAGACCTTGCATCCAGACTCCTCTGCTGATTCGACTATGCCTTCCAGGTATTTGGGTGCTCGATGGGCGGAAGCTACTCTTATTTCGTAAGACACATCGAACTTGTCGAGCACTGTTTTACACTTCTCGGCCACTGGCAGGTCCGACTTGGATCCGAGGACGACGCATATGTCCATGCACGTCGGGAAGGAAGGAGGTTCAAATGCCTGCCGTATGGGTCACTCTTCCTCACAGGGGAGTGTGAAGACACTTGGCCATTCCACGTTATTCAACTGGATAGGGGGTTTGGCAAGAGCGTCTGCCAATGCTTCTGATTCGGGGTGGCCCTCGAAGAAGCAGTCCTGCACGAAGCCCGTGTGATGCCTATAGGCCAAACAAACGAAGTCATGTCCCGCTCGACTGCTCCCGCTAATCATGAGAGATCCGTTGTCCGTGGCAAGTATTGCCATGGGCCCTCGAATCCATCTTTCTGACAGGATGGTCCATTGACTGTCAATTTCCATTCCCCCCAATTCACCCCTATTCACAGGAGCAACAAATCGTGCAGGAGGTATGGCAAAGGATTCCGACATCATCGAAAAGGAACGAATCATTGAGATAACGAAAAATGAGTAAGAAATCCACCCGAGCCGGGGATCGAGCTCTACATGGAGTGGGAAGACTACGGTTCCTGCTGCGAGTAGTTTCCAGTCTATCGGGAGAGAGAGAATAGTTCCCCCTGATGAAGGCTGGGAGTTCCGCTCCATCAACAATGGAATAACCAATAATGACCAGGATATCAAAAATAAGGTCAAAGCGACAGTTTGGTCATCGGGGGTTTTTCCGGGGAATGCCAATGGGAAAGAGCACGCGATCAGGAAGAATGGCGCCCAAGCGAACGGTTTGAGTAGACCCCATGCTATGGGCCTCAATCTCTGCCTTTGCCACCTTCCTCTAGTTGATTCAGCGTCGCCCCACTCAGAGGGCAGAGGAAGTTCTCCCTTTCTCAGAGAGGGAGGCAGGGCCCCTCCTTCGATGCCCCACCATGATGGATTTCCCAGTAACCAGAACCTCTCTCCTGGCTCCCCCATAGCCCTCGGAAGCGGAACATGGCATTATCGCCTTCGGCCCAGGACTCACTTTTCACAGGGGTGCCTCAATACAAGGTTCCTTGCCGCTTGGACCTCGTCGACCCTCCTCACATCAGTGGTGTGGGGAGCAGTGGTTACTATAGAGGGGTCTTCTGACAAAATGGCCAGGAAGTCCTCGGCGAACTTGTCCATGACCTCGATTGACTCGGTCTCGGTTGGCTCGATCATCAAGCACTCGGGAACGATCATCGGGAAATACAGGGTTGGTGACATGTATCCGTAGTCGAGGAGCCGCTTGGCCACATCCTTTCCTGATACGCCAACGGCTTCCTTGAGTGGGCTCATCGATAGGGTGAACTCGTGTTTCACGAAATCCACAGTGGCGCCATCGACAGGCATGGCAGGAATTTTCTCCCGGACATCAGATTCGGGATTCAATATTCGATGACGTAGATAGTTGGCATTCAGAACCGCGTGCTCGCTCATTAGCTCCAATTCACGACCATAACGACGGTAGAATGCCCAAGCACGGACCACTGCTCCTGCGTTTCCATGCCATTGCTGAACCTTCCCTATGGTCTTGTCAGGAGTTCTCCAGAAGTATCGATAACCATCGCCGGTCGCTCCGCCATCCTCGGCCTCCTCCCTATCAGCCACAGGAGAGGGGACGTAGTCAGCGAGATGCTCCCTTACGCCTATGGGGCCACTTCCGGGACCGCCGCCACCATGGGGCTGGCTGAAGGTCTTGTGTAGATTGTAATGCACGGCATCGAAACCCATCAAGCCAGGGTTTGTCTTGCCCAGGATGGCATTGAAGTTAGCACCGTCGTAGTACATTTGCCCTCCTGCGGAATGGACTATGTCGGCGGCTTCTGAAATCTCCGGCTCAAAGACGCCGAGAGTGCTGGGATTCGTAATCATCATCGCCGCGGTATCCTCACCGACCGCCTCCCTCAGGGCATCGAGGTCTAGGAATCCGTTTGGTGAACTGGGTATCTCAATAATCTCGTACCCGCACATTGCAGCCGAGGCGGGATTGGTTCCATGAGCTGAATCTGGTACTATCACCTTGTTCCTGTGGGATTGTCCGTTGTCCTTGTGATACTCCTGAATGCACCTAATTGCTGCAAATTCCCCCTGGGCTCCCGCTACAGGCTGAAGTGTGACTTGATCCATTCCCGAACATACTTCGAGCATCTCTTGCATCTCGAAGAATATTGAAAGAAGACCCTGGATTTGATGCTCTGGCTGGAGGGGGTGGACTCGATCGATTCCCGGCAATTGGACTATTCTCTCGTTTACGCGGGGGTTGTGCTTCATCGTACATGACCCAAGGGGGTAGAACCCGGTATCGATTCCGAAATTCCTCTGAGATAGCCATGTGTAGTGCCTCACTAGTTCGGGCTCGCTGGCTCGGGGCCAACGGGGCAGGTCGGCTCGACGTAGTGAAATGGGCACTGTTGAAATGGCATCCCCGGAGATAGGGGATGGCTGGGACCAGCCGGTTCCTTCTGCTCCATTGAAGCTGAAAATATCACTCACTTGTTAACTCCCTCCACCCACGCAGAAAGGACTGTGGACAGTGCTTCGATGTCAGAAATACTGGTCCTCTCATCACAACCTATCAGGAGTCTGTCAGACATGGATTCCCACCAATCCCCCAACGGGAATCCCCCAAGCACCCCATTCCTGTCCATGTAGTCGACGGCCAATCTAGCATCGCCCGGTAGCTCTACCACGAATTCACGGAAGTTTGGGTTGTTTGACTCGACTACCTCCACGCCGGGTATGGACGCCATGGCAGACTTGGTTGATTCTGTTGCAGCTGCAACCCTAAGAGCGAGCCTCTCGAGGCCTTCTGGTCCGAGCATTGCCATGTGCATCGCCCCCATCAATGCGATCAGCGTCTCGTTGGAGCAGATATTGGAAGTGGCGCGATGCCTGCGAATATGTTGCTCTCTTGTGGAAAGTGTGAGTGTGAAGGCGTCGAGTCCGTCTTCATCGACAGTCTGCCCCACTATTCTTCCCGGCATTTGACGGAGGTAGTCCTTTCCACAGGCGAACAGCCCGTAAATTGGGCCGCCGGCTGTTGGGCCGATACCGAATGGCTGGCCTTCCCCCACCACGATGTCAGCTCCGTATTTTCCAGGGGCCTCCATGATGCCCAATGAGACCGCATCTACACAAACTATCAATGCGGTGTGTTCACCGATGATTTCCTTCAATCTGGTTATTCCCTCGTCCATCACCCCAAATGCGTTCGGTTGCTCCACGTATACCGCACAGGACCCAGTTGCTTCCTGAGCTGCTTCCAAGTCGATCCTGCCATCGGTTCCGTGCTTGAGGGGGCGTAATTCGATGCCGCCGCCCTGCGTGTAGTTCCGTATTACAGACATCTTGTGAGGAGGGACGAACTCAGAAACGTAAACTACCCCCTTTTGGGTTGCTTTCCTTCCTTTCACCCTGACTGCGCAGGTTATTGCCTCGGCAGCTGCAGTACTGGAGTCATACATCGAGACATTTGATACTGGAAGCCCTACGAGTTCTGAAATCATCGTCTGAAATTCCCACATCGCCTGGAGCATGCCCTGACTGACCTCTGGTTGGTAAGGGGTGTAAGATGTAAGAAACTCGCCGCGTGTTGCGAGCATCCCCACCATTGTTGGGACGAAATTTCTCGCTAGTCCCGCGGAAAGGAAAGAGGGACGTGAATCCAAATCGATATTGACCCCTAGAAGTCTCTGGGCGTCGGCCCAAATTTCTTCCTCTGTCTGAGGGGGGCGGAGTGGCAGCGGGCCGTCCGTTCTGATCTTCTCAGGAATGTCTGAAAATAGATCTTCGATCCCAGAAAGTCCCATTGCACTGAGCATTTCGTGCTCCCTGCCGAGGTTCGGAAGTTGGTCCATACTGCTCCCCTTGGTGTCTTGCCCGTCGAGAGAGTATATGATTTTCTTCGGTCGATGGCCTGCAAATTGGCTATCACGCCACCGACACACTCTTATTGCTCCGGACTGAGTGCCGCATGTCAGCATGAGAGTCGCCATTACAGCATCGGATTCATTCGTCGCCCCATACATAGTGGAAGCGCTCGGTGACAGGGCTGTTGTCATCCCCGATGAGGTTCTCGAGGACCAGACTTCTCTTGACGTGATGCTAACCCCCTGTACTGCACTAATTCACATCAATTCGCGTCCTGTAAACACCTCAGTTGCAAGAAATGAGAGGGAGGCCAAGATAGTGATGAGGGAAGCAGCGAGGCCCGTTCTGAATGCGGTAGACAGGCATGGTGAGCTTCACCTAATTATCCTCGGGACTCTGAGGGTACATCCCCAATGGTACCCAGGTGACGACTACTATGGCCCGGAATCCACCCTCTCGCCACGGGACACTGCAGCCGAAGGTCAGCTTTGGATAGAAGAGAATGCACTGGAGAGGGCGGAGGCAGGAAGGCCGGTTAGTGTAATCAGGGCTTCTAATGTCCAGGGAGTTCCACTTGATGGCCCCCCTGGAAATGGGATACTACACCGCTGGGCCATGGAGAGTCAGATGGGCTGGGTAAATGTCCCTGGTTCTGGAGAGGACGTCAAGGATTTCATTCACATCGAGGACTTGGTAAGGATTATCGAAACCGTATTGCAGGACCCCCCTCTGACTAGGGAGAGTTTCGCAGTCGGGTCTGGGAAGGGCATTACCATGAGCGACTTGGCCGATATATACAACCAGAGGACGGGGGCCACGGCCGAACTAAACCAGAACTCGGACAACGAGGTCTGGGGAATAGTTGACGCGTGGTACCTAGAACACAGATGTGGATTCAGGCCGCAAATCAGTCTCGAAGAGATGGTTGAAGAGGCGTTGGAAGTATCTAATCACTAGCGCCCAATATTACCCTCTTTCGGATGGCGTTCCAACCTTGTACTGAGGCTGTCATTGATCCTTCATAACCAGTCTTGAATTCACCCGTATCAGCGGAAGGATGCAACCTAATCTCAACTTCTCCAATGTCCTTGATTTCAGCAATAATCGTACTTCCCCCTCTGAATTCTTCTGAAAGGCCGATTCCGAAAGTCTTCTCCAATGAAGATATCCTGAATGAAACATCGTGTGAAGTTCCCGAATGGGCTTCTATCAGTCGCTTCTGATCCGACATCAGCCTAGCTTGGGTGAAAGACTGCACTACCTCAGAAAGGGAGCCCTGACTGACGTCGCTCGGACTCGACTCTGGCGCGGCTGGTGGCTCTGTCTCTGGCGCGGCTGGTGGCTCTGTCTCTGGCGCGGCTGGTGGCTCTGTCTCTGGCGCGGGAGGTGACGGAGGGGCGCCAGCGGAGATGTCTGGGGACTCGGGCTCATAGGAAGGTGCTGATTCCCTTGTGCTAGAAGAAATGGCCGCAGCAGCAATACCCGTGGCCGCCACCCCGACTGCAAGGGCATCGGGAGATGGGAGGTTTGCAACTATCACACCCTGGTAAGCATCGGCCCTTGAAGTCCATATCCTCCTAGCAGCAGGTTGTAGCGTGAAGGGCAATTGGGAAATCTTCTGCTCTACCTCGGCGTCTGCCTTGGCTCGTCCCGCCTCTATCGCTTCGATACTGCTTGACTGGGGGTCGATTAAGTTCAACATCTCAGCCATCTCGCTCGTCACATCGTCGATGCCCAATTCCACCCCTGCCTCAACGAACTCGAAACGTGCCTGGGCAATCATCTCGTAACCGTTGTCAGCGAACAATCTCGCCTGATACCTCCCAGGGGTGTCGAACATGTCGGATGGTTGGAATGTCATATTTCCTTCAGGTGTCGTAAAACTGGGTGGTGATTGATGACCGTTCAAGTACTTCCAATTCCCATTGTGATGCTCATGAGCAACCCCTTCCCCATATACTCCGATCCATGCTGTTTCGGAAGTGTCTGAGCCGGAGAAAGAAATCACCAGAGGCTCGTCGAGAGGGACTCTGTCTCCACTGGCGATGGAAATCGAGGGATGTGCCACCCCACCGCTAACGGTGAAGGGAACGTATGCTAACTCATTCCCGTTGTTGTCGGAATCATGCAACCTGAGCGTCCATTCCCCTGGTCCGGGATTTGAGAGGTTGAAGCCCCCACTGGTCCTCCCCTCGAGATACCTGAAGCTAGTGTCGTGCTGATCGTTGACCGCTTCATCTCCATGGGGGATATACGAGGGAACGATCCCTATCCATGCGTCATTTGGCATTTCTGGGGCTGTGAATCTGAAGGTGATTTCCTCCGTGCTGGAGAAGTTCGCCTTCGTGAGAGAGATCTCTATTCCGGACGCGTCACCCCCCTCAGCGCTCGTGGTATCCGTGCTCAATGGGGGAGTAGTGGGTTCTGGGGAGCTAGGTTGTGATTGGGAGCTGATGGTTATCTTGCCAACTCCCACCCATCTCCTAGTCCCTATGGGCAGACCGCCTGATGATGGTACACGGGTCCATCCGCCCCTGTACCAATCATTGCTGCCATCCTGCTCCCTGTCGTCCATGCTCCACGAGGGGGCGCCGCCCGAGCCCGCGTTGTAGAAGTAGAGGACCGCCCCATTGGGATTCCTGAACGAGGGTTTGCCGTTGATGTCATGTTGGGGCTCGAAGTTCCCGTTATAGAGATCATTTGGGTGGTCGCTGACAGATATCCCGGAGCCGCTGGAATACTCATCGTCCGAATTAGATTCGACTAGCGAGATTATCTCACTCAGATCTAGTGAGCCATCGCCATCCGTATCCAAGGCATCCACTATGGCTCGGACTATGGCGGCAGGAGCGGTCTGACCTGTGATTGAGGTGAGTGCTCCAGAAAACTCGTCGTAACTTAGAGAGCCATCTCCATCAATGTCGTACTTGGAAAATAGAGACTCTGCGGAGACCCCTCTTGATATTAGCAGAGTTTGCAGATTCTTTATTGCGATAGCTTCCAGACCGCCACTCATAATCGTGCCTCGGACATGGACGAGGGGCGTTCAGCAATGAGGTTTGTCGCGGCGAGGCGGCATTCTGTATTGTGGCGCATCATTTCCTGAAAGGTGGTGAGACTACCCTGGCCCTGACCCTTCTCCTTCGACTGGCTTGAATCCAGACGTCGTCCCCGACTCCCTTGCCACTGATGTATGCCATTGCAATCCCCGTACCTCCAAGTGAGGGGGATGGGGCGCCACTGGTAACATAGCCGATTATTCCTGAGTCCTCAGATTCTCCATCTAGGACCTTGTGTCCGAGTCTGGGAGATGGCCCCCTTTCCTTGCATATCAGGGCCTGCCACCTCTCATTTTTCCCAATTGATGAGACTAGCCTGTCACGGCCTATGAAGTCATGATCCATGCTTAGTCCGAAGGGGACGGATGTCTCTACCGTGTCCCTAGCCAAGAAGTCCCCGGGGAGGCTGGGATCTGGACTGATTCCAAGTCCTGGCCACAAGAAGTCTTGGCCCGAGAGAAGGTATCCCATCTCCAATCTTAGCGTATCGCGAGCACCTAGGCCCACAGGAACGATCCCGAGATCCGAACCAGCATCAAGTAATGCCGACCAAAGAGACGGTGCCTGTTCGTTGGGGACGAAAATCTCAACGCCCCTTTCGCCGGTGTATCCCGTACCCTGAATCCAACCAGTAACTCCGAGTTCGTTTGAAACTATGTCCTGACAGCGGAATCTACCTACTGAGTTGACTTCGCCCAGAGTTTCAGAAATTATTTCTGATGAATTTGGCCCCTGTAGGGCCAATATGCTAGTCTCTGCAGACATGTCCTCCATACTTACCGAGCCGTCCTTTGGCAATAGATCGGTTAGCCATTTCCACATGACATCGACCATGGATGCATTGGGGACGCCGAATACCTCATTCTGGCTCTTTACTGCAAATATCATGTCATCAATGATATTGCCGTCCAGATCCAAAAAATGAGTATATCCGCACCTTCCGCTTGCGAAGTTCAAGAACTCCTGAGTCCCCACTGACTCTAGCCATGGAAGAACATCGTCCCCCAGGAAGCGGAAAAGACCCATGTGGGAGACGTCGAAAAGACCTGCTGCGTTTCTTGTCGATAGATGCTCTTCCTGGATTGAAGAGTACCATATTGGAAGCTCGAATCCATGGAAGTCGACAATGTTCGCACCGGACTGGACATGCTTCTCAAATAGGGCAGTTCGAACGGGTTTGTTCTCCCCCATGGCCGTAGCAACAAGAGGAGAGGCAAGAAGTTTCGGGAAGGTTATTTGTGAATCTATTGGATGAAACATTAGATAGTAACATTTAAATAATACAGTAGTCACTATACAACTGCGAGTTGAGAAGATGGAAAGGGACACTGCGCAGCGAACCGGTTCTAGAAGCGGGCCTTCTAGAAAGAGTACTAGGGGTCGAGCAATTGTTCCAGCGGGACGTCCCTCCAGGATGCGTGGTACTGAGTCAGTGACGGGTCCTTGTAGGGTCTGCGGTTCCAATTCTTGGGATAACGATGACATCAGGGGGGAGACGTCCTGCTCTGACTGTGGTTATGTCGCTGCTGAGAATATGATTGACCCGGGCGCAGAATGGACCAACCATTCGGGAGGAGATGATAGAAGCAGGGTTGGTGCGCCCACTACACTCACACTTTCCGATAAGGGGCTATCGACAGAGATCAGGCGTTCAGATCTAACTTCTGGCTCTGCGAAGAGACATGGGATGTCGGGCAAAGCACTCCGTGACTGGAGAAGGAGGCAGAGGATAGACCAGAGAAGCAAAACCCGGGACAGCCGTAGCAGGAACCTGTCCAAGGCCATGCAGTTCATCCGAGACAGGGGCAATCTACCTCCACAGATTGAGCAACAGGCTGCTGGCCTGTATCGGCACGCAGTAGACAGGGGATTGGTTACTGGGAGGAGTATTCGAGGAGTTTCTGCTGCATGTGTCTACGTAGCGGCCAGAGAGGCGGAGATCCCAAGGAAGATTGAGGAGATTGCGGATTCATTCGACATGATCAAAGAGGTCGAGATTAAGGAGCTTAAGCGAACAATAAGGCTCGTAGCGAGAACCCTTGGGGCCCATCACATAACTGGACCAGAAGAGTACTTTGAGAAATTTCACTCTGACCTCGGTCTGCCACCGGTTGTCCTGGGGAATGTAAGAGAAACTTGGGACCTCGTGAAAGATGACCTCTCATGGCAGGGCAAGAAGCCCTCTGGGATTGCAGGTGTCCTCCTGTACAAGACATCGCAGGACAGCAGCTCGCCGCGTACCCAGAGCGATGTTTGCAAAGTGGCAGGAATCAGTGAAGTGACCCTTAGGGGCCTGCTCAAGATACTCAATCAAATGTTGGACATCAGGGCAAATCGTTAGTCACGACATTGCTCGATTATGGTGGACGCTGGGGGATTTGAACCCCCGGCCGCCTGGTTGCAAACCAGGCGCTCTTCCAAGCTGAGCTAAGCGCCCCTGAGTCATCGGGGAGGTCATGGGTTCTTGAGGCCACCCATTGTGAGGCGTCGTCACTTTTTCTCGGAAAGTAGTTTTGGTAGTGTCACGGCCATCCCCATCAGGGAGAACAACAATACCAGCTTAAGCAGGGAGTCATTGGTTTCAGAATCGGCATCCCCACCAGAATCATCATTCTGTATCGGTTGTGTCGCATGGAAATCAGAGGAAAATGTCACTACGAACACTGACTCGGACGAGTTTCCATTGTGCATTATCTGATGCATCATGGAAATGTTTCCAGGGAGCAATCCATTGGATGGATCCAGTAATACCAGCTCCGTGACTTCACATTCTGGGTCTTCTTTCTGGCCTGTCTCATTTAGTTCGCAGGAAGAATAGAGCCAAGCAGTGGAGATGTCATCAGAACCGTTGTAGTTTCCATCCGAGTCTGCGTCAATTAGAACCCTGTGTGATGTATTCTCTCTGATGTCTACATTGTAGAAGAACAGATAGTCGGTGGTGACGAGTATTCCCTGTTGAACTCCGTTTGGAGTTACTCCATCATCCTTCATTAGAATGGTATATTCCTTCGGTTCGTGCGCCATGACGGGAGTAGCGAGAAGGATGATTGCCAGAATAGACGCTAACGCCTCGCATGACCTCATGGTTGGCCGAGGGGGGCGATGGCTTCAACATGACCGCCATTGTCGCGTACCTCGTGGACTCCGGGAAATTGGGGCTGGCTCTAGCCTTTGCTGGGTGCTTATTGGTGGCCCTTGTAGCATCGATTACGCTTATGAGCGAGTCTGAAGAGACTGCAACAATCATTGAAGTAATGACAGATCCACTGATGCAGGAAGAGGGTCACGATCACCGAAACGCCAGTCAGCACCAGTTGTACACTGACAACATTCTACCGATTAGCTACAACCCGCTTACCGCCCCGGGGAACGCAGAGGTTCAGGTCGCGGAATCACCGGATGGGAATACCTACGCATACATAGCTGGCTGGTCCGAGATGCACATCGTTGATGTGACCAACCCAGAAAACACCACTGTGACAGGGGTTTACTACGATCCCAATACCCAGGTTCTCGATGTCAAGTACCTGGAATACAACGCCAGGGAGTACGTGATAGTTCAGAATCAACTTGTCGACCCCGGGGCAGCCGACCCAAATGTTGGCTCCTGGGAAGATCCTGCACAGGTCACTGTGACCCTTGTAGACGTCACCGACAAGTCCAATCCAAGTTGGGTGGATTCTTGGTATGACGTCGATCACCCCAGTGGGCCTCACAATCTCTACACCCACATGATTGACAATGAGTGGTACATCTTTGTTGCAAATCCGGACTACGAATCATGTGATGTTGGCCAGGGTGATGCGTGCGGGGGCATTACTATTGCACACCTGAACTTCGCGGCTTATGGCGATCTTCCCCGCATAGTGAAAGTTGGTGAAGCGGAAGTTTCCTGGGAGTCAACATTGGGAGGCTGGATATACATTCACGATATGACCGTACAAACATGGCCTGGCGAAGACTCGAATGACCCACGTTTCGGCAGAACCTACGTTTATGGGGCTTATTGGGAAGCTGGTTTGAGGATTTTCGACGTTTCAGACGTACCTCACCCTGGCAAGGACCTCACAGAGTACCTCTGGCACGGAACATTATGCAGGGCCTCGGGGGGATCACAGGCTGGTTGCCTGTGGAGAGCTCCGGAAGTTGGCCAATGGATGGAATTCGAGGACTTCGACGGCGATGGTGAGATTGACTGCGGTTGCACCAGCAATGAAAATGGCGGCCGGGCTTCCTACATCCACTACGCGGAGCCGGTTGACGACATGGTCGATGCCAGTCACCTGGGCTACCCAGTTGGGAAGCGCCACCTCACCATTATCGCCACTGAAGTCCTGAGTACCAGCGTAGGGACGGGCATGGGATACCTCCTTGATACGACTGGATATGAAATGGTCAATGGGAATCTAAGATTCACGCCTGAATTGATCCATGGTTGGGAGAACCCATTTGCTTGGGATCATCACATTCCTGAAGGCGAGGAATGGTTACTTTTCAGCCCCCATAACGCAGACACCCAGATTTTCCAGACTGGTTTACCCGGCCTTCCCGACAATAGCCATGGTGGTGCTTGGGATGGCAGGATATACATGTCAAGTTACCACGCTGGATTATGGGTAATTGATATCGAGACTCTTATGCTAGCCGGACTCTCGGATGACAACAAGACATCTGTGCACATGGATTCCACGATTGGTTTCCACCTGCCTCATGGTGCCGATGGAACGCCCTTGGATAGTGCGTTCTATGATTTCGGTTGGACTCCTTTCATTTGGGCTGCGGAGTATCATGATGGTTACACATACTTGTCCTGCATAACAAGTGGCCTATACATCGTACAATTGGACATTGACAAGCCATATGGGTCGCCTATTGGGGCGTGACGGCCCTTTGGGGCCGTATCCCTGCAATGGGGAATTTGATAGGCGTTGGTCCCACGCGTCGGGGCATGCGGGTCAGTCCGTGCTTGGTAATGGTTGGATTGATGGTACTAGCCCCGCTTTCCGGATGCCTGTCAATTATGGGTGATTCGGAGAGTGATGACGGAGGAAATTCCGGCTGGATTGACCCAGTGACTGAGATCGAGGATGAGAATCACTCCCATAGTGACCTGTTTTCTCACAGACTATGGACGGAAAATACAGTTCTTATCGACTACCACAACCTGAATTGCGATGGAAATGTCAAACCGCCTGCGGAGCTTGACGATACTGCCGGTAGGCCCTGCAGTGAGGAGTTCAAGAATGTAGCACCGACCCCTGGAGACAACTCCGAGATAGCTATCGAGGGCAATTTCAACGAGGACTGCGAGATATATGGCGATGGGACTGGTGGATGCTATGCATACGTCTCAAGCTACAACCAATTCGAGATTCTCGATATTAGCGAACCGAACAATATTATCCTGTTATCCACCTATTATGCCGAAGTCGCCAGGATGATTGACATCAAGGTCACGAAGGACAACAACTGGGTCCTTGTAAACCACGAGTTGACGAACAGCGAACTGGACCCGATACCGAACGACGATGATGCGAACAGTGGCACTAACAGGCTTGATGTAATCGATGTAAGGGACAAGACACGTCCCGTGAAGGTAGCTGAGTGGAACAATCCACCGGCCGGCTTCCACAATCAGGACCTAGCGGTTTATTGCGACTGGGAAGGCGCTTTTGACCCATATGAGGAATGCAGCCTGTTCCTTTTCGGTGCCGATCCATACCCGGAAATGGTCGAGGGGAGTAGTGGAACATTCTACAAAGGGACTCAAATATTCTACGTCCCCAATGGATTCGACTCTTGGATTACTGGCGATAATTCTAGCAGGGAAATACTCAGGTGGGGAGGATACACGCCCGAGCCTTACACCACTTGCGGTGGCTCGATATTCAATCACGATCACGTGTACTTCGTTCACCCGATTACCAAGCAGAGGCTGCTGATTGCCTCTTATTGGGGAGCGGGACTTCGCATAGTGGACGTTAGTGAGCCTCCATCGGTAGCAGACCCGCTTGGAGTATCCTGGCCGCCAGAAGTCGGTAGATGGCTGGGGTGCCCCACTGATGACTCGGGATGGTATGGCCCTGACGGTGGAGGTCATGCCAATATGACACCCGAGGAATGGCTAGATGCCGAGCAGGGCAACGATAACATCCACTACGCAGTTCCATACGACCACCTGGTTTGCAATGGGATTAGCGAGTACGACCCCCAGTCGGAGTGGCCATCGGAATGTGGCACCGGGCCAGAAGACACGACGTATGGAGAGAACTGGCGCCACTACACCATTATTGCTCCCGAGTACGGCAGCAACCCGGGCCACACAGGATTCCTATGGACAATAGATACCACTGATCCCACAATGCCATTCCTCGTATCCAAATGGAGGCTTCCAGGAGAGGGGACCTTGGCTAATGGCTCCAAACACCCTCAGCACTACATCCCAGGTGGCTACATATTCAGCCCGCACAATGGCGATACTGGAACCAGTGGGCATGTCTATTGGACCCACTACCATGCAGGTAACTGGTTGACCGACCATGGGAAGATATGGGAAGAAATCGTCTGGAAAGACGGGGTTCCAGATCCCGAATGCGGATTCAAGTGCATCGAAGAGTTGGCTCCGACGCACACTCTTGGGTACTACCTTCCAGCTGGTCCCACCTGGATAGAAGACCCGACCAACTCACTTGGCTATGACATGGCGGATTGTTGGGCATCATGCATGATTCCATTCGACTGGGGGCTGCAGTACGACCCCCGGGGATTCGTATTCATTTCGGAGATGGTGAGCGGCATCTACGTTGTGCAGTTCGACGAGGACTATGACCCTCGATACAACTACCCCCCGCTTTGGTCGGCGGAGGCTAGTGACGAATGAGGAGAATACTTGTTCCATTGGCGATCGTGATGATACTTACCCCGACCGTGTCTGCCCATGGGGCCGACACATTCGCCTTCATCCTGAGAGGAGAGAGTGTGCAACCAGAATCAGCACAGGTCCTCCAGAATGACACACTGATTTTCTACAATGTCGTAGACTACGAGAGAAACATTTCCTTGGAGGGGCCCTATGGAGAAGAAGTGTGTACAGCAGGCCCATCCTCACCTGGGATAGAAGACGAATGCAGGTTCTGGCTGGATCCAGAAAAATATGTCCCGGAAACCTATGGGATTCAGATTTTCTCCAATGGCAGCTGGTGGGGAGAAGTCGTTGTAACGATAGTATTGGACAACCACACTGAGTCCGGAGCACCTATGGACTATTCTTTCAACAACAACCAAGACGAGAGTGCACCCAGTGGCGATTCGGATTATCGCACATTGACATTGGTCATTTTGGCTGTTTTGATTGCTGTAGCAATTTCGAGGCGTAAAATTGGGGGTTCGGATGAGTAAGTTTTGGGCGTATTACGCAGTACTTCTGTTGGCCCTTCCTGGATGCATCGGGAACGAAGAGTCTGACATATTCTACGGAGAGGACATCAATCCCCCAGTGCCCGTATCGGACTTCCTTCTGATTGACCAGAATGGAGAGTACTTCTCTTTCTCGCAGTACGAGGGTAAAGTCGTCGTGATCGCCTTCCTGTTTACCAGATGTCCCGATATTTGCCCCATAGTGAGTGCGAATCTAGACTACTTACGGATGCTTCTGGGTGAGGAATACGGCGAGACCGTTGAGATACTCAGCATTACCGTCGACCCCTGGACTGACAATCACACCGTGATGGCGGAGTACTCGGAGCAAAGGGGCTTGGAGTGGCCACACCTAACGGGTAATTTGAGCGATCTAGAGGATGTTTGGTTGGAGTTTGATGTGGGCCTTACTACGTATGACAAAGATACAGATGGAGATGGGGTTGCAGATGGATTTGACACTTGTGTCGAAACGCCCGAAGGAGAGCAAGTAGATGACCACGGATGTGGACTAGAGACTCAGCAGGATGATGATGGGGATGTTTCGGTTAAGCACATCGGGAGCCATGAATATTGGGTGGACCACACGACTGGAACCATCATTGTGGACAAGCAGATGAAACAGAGGGTCTGGTGGGGAGATATGGACTGGAACGTTGAGTTGGCATTAGAGGACGTGATGCTACTAATTGATGAGTAGGAGGGGGGCTTATTTCGAAAATCAAGGCATTGTTGATCGTCTTGTCTATCCTCATACCCGGCTGCTTGGGGGGCGGAGAGGAGACTATCGAAATCCTAGGGACGGAGTACTGGGATCCGCCTGATGCCCCTGATTTCGTATTATTCGACCAAGATGGCGATGTTTTCAGACTCTCAGATCATGGGGGCAAGGTGATCGTGGTGGCATTCGTCTACACCTCTTGTCCAGATGTTTGTCTGGTGATATCATCGAACATGGACTACGTCTACAAGAATCTTGGAGAGTATTCTGATCAGGTGGTAATGGTCTCCATTACAATTGACCCTGCTAGGGATACCATTGGCCATCTATCGGAGTGGACCGAATCCAGAGGGTACGAGTGGCACCACCTTACCGGGCCAGTCTCCGAACTACAGGAGACCTACAGGTCATGGAATGTCGTAGTCGATAATGAGCACATAGCTGCCAGTCAGCCTCCAGAAGACAACCTCAACAGACTAGTAGTGATGTATCCCGACAACTCTTCATTGCAGCACGATATGACGGGCTACGGGATGAATGGCTCGGAATTCGTAGTATCCGCCCTCTCAGAAACCAACACAAGTTACGATATCCCAAATGGCAAGATTGGAGTTTGGGAATCTAACGGCACCTGGAGCTGGGTCCTTCATTCGTGGGACGTGGATAACGAGACGTGGGTGGAATTTGAAGGGGATCTAGGTTCGACAGACATTGGTCCGGGGACTCATCTGGCATGGATGGCTAGCAATGCCAATCAGAGCCTAGCCCCACCTGGGGCCGATTGTAACAACCATGGCTGGATAATGGGTTCTGGCTCGAGTGCTCACTGCATGTGTGATGAGGGTTATGAAAGACCTGGTGGGGACTGGCTTTCTTGCATAGCTGAAGGCTCCGAAGACGGAGATTCCCCGGTTGGCTCGGTCAATCCTCACGACGAGAGCCTTGGAGAGTACGAGGTTGGTCACTCAACCACCACCTTCATTCTTGACAAGCAAATGAGGAAGAGAGTGGCATATTCGGGGATACAATGGGACGCTGGAGAATTCCTACAAGATGTCGCCTCTCTTGCTGATGAGTGATGTATTGCAAGAAATTTCGCACAATTTCTCTTAATTGATTATATGCTATTGCTACCGCATTGAGTCCATGGAAGACGGAGGGGTCGCCAGATCACTGATGCTAGCGGGACTCATGATTACCAGCGTGATGGCAGGGGTTCTTTTCTTCGGTGTTGAAGACGAAGGCATCAATCACGCTCCCACGGTCGACTCGGACCTCCCCGATACAATCCTGATAGGAACGATTGATTCCGTTAGTGTCACAATCATTGACGAGTCGATGTCTGACCTCTCCCTATTGATCACCATGGACGGTGAGGATATCTCCAAGACGCCTGGACCTGCCGGCACCATAAACATCGATATTTCGGACCTCGACATAGGTAGCCATGCGCTGAAGGTTGTAGCTATCGACAGCTTGGGACAGGAGACCTCTTGGTCCAAGGCATTCATCGTCCATTATCCCGACGAAAGCGAAACCAGACTAACTGCCTCTCCGACTTCCTTCGAGATTGAGAGAGGTGGCGATGCGCCTATCTTCGGCTTGGTGGCTCATGATGACATCACCACATGTGAATTGAGGTGGAGTACCGCAGACATCGAAGATTCGAGCCTTGGCCTTCCACTGGATAACGAGGGGAATTACGAATTGGAATTGACCAATATCCAGGAAAACACCACAGTTACCCTAGAGGCAACTTGTGGGACATGGACAGAGACGACGGATAGAGTTAGCATCACAATCGTGGTGGCTGAACCTCCGGAGCCACCTGTACAGGGATGCACTGACTCTGCGGCGAACAACTACGATGAGGGCGCAGAGGAAGACGACGGCTCGTGCGAGTATGACGAACCAGAGCCAGAGCCGGGCTGCACTGACCCTGCGGCGAACAACTACGATGAGGGCGCAGAGGAAGACGACGGCTCGTGCGAGTATGACGAACCAGCAGGGGAAGTAGAAACGGGTTCCCAAGAATGGTGGGAAGGTATCCTCCTATGCGACTCTACGGAACAAGTCGAGGGCATTGATGACTACAACACTAGTGGTTTCGACAACCACGTGTGCCAACTCAGCTTCACTACGAACGAGACCCACATAGAGATAATTTCCAATGGCCTCCCTAACCACGATCTTGAGTCTGGTCCCGGTTGCTGTAGCAGCGCCCAAGAACACGTTTGGGAGATTCCCCTAGAACCTACCAACCAGACGGGATGCAATCCCTCAGTTTCAACTGACGGTTGCACCATGGCTCCTGAGAGGGGAGCAGTAGCTTTCGCGGTAAATGGCGTACCTATCTTTGGGCCCGAGGATGGTCCCGGAGGAGATGCAGTTGCAGGGCAAGAAGGGGCATACGAGGAAGATAGGCAACATGTGTGGCTAGGAATATGCCATGCCCACTCTGGACCTGGTGGAGAATACCACTACCACGCAGATTCAAACTGTTTGCACTGGCATCCAGATGAGGAAAATGGAGAAACATGGGCTGACTACAGTATGGAGTCATCCAGAACCGTCGCCAGCCATTCTCCGATCGTTGGTTTCGCCCTAGATGGCTATCCCATCTATGGATTCGTTGGCTGGGATGTCGATGGAGAGGTTTCTGAGATGACCTCTTCGTACAGACTCAAGGATGGCGAGACTGGCTACAATGGCATTGATGACTACGAGTACGTCTCCGGACTGGGCGACTTAGATTCCTGCAATGGACAATTTGGTGCCACTCCCGACTATCCGGATGGAATTTACCATTACCACACGACATGGGTCAATGGAGAAGGGGGCATCGGCTTTCCTTACTTCATCAATTGCTACAGAGGGGTGATGGAGTCTGGAGGTACGGGCAACGGCGGAGGGGACGTTGACTGCACTGGCCATGGGGAAACTTGGGGACCGGGAATAGGCCCCCCTCCAGATGGTTGCGGAGGAGGTCCGCCAGGCCAGTCATCGGATATGGCTAGTGCCATAGCTGCAATTTCCAACCTAGTCCCGCCCAATGGCGGATCAATCCTAGCTGCACTGTCAATGGCGGTAATTGTCATCAGAGGATTGGCATCCGACCCAGCCTCTCCAAGTCGGGCTGGTATAGCTGTCGGATATCGTCCAGATCCAGTATGATCATTGCGAGCCTCTCGAGGCCCATCCCCCATGCACAAACCGGCCACTCTGAGCCAAGCGGCTCTGTGACCTCGGGTCGAAAAATTCCGGCGCCTCCGAGCTCTAGCCACTGGCCCCTCCACAGTATATCCACCTCAACGCTAGGTTCGGTATAGGGGAAATATGCCGGACGAACCCTGACATCCGGATATCCCATTTTTGAGTAGAATGTCTTGAGAGTGGTTATCAACATCGGCAAACTAGCGTCTTTCTCATGTATTATTCCCTCGATCTGGTGAAATTCCGGAAGGTGGGTCCTGTCAATGGTCTCCTGGCGGAAAACCCTCCCAATTCCAAATACCCTGGATGGTTCATTGGGATTTTCAGCTATGTGCCTCACGGTATTCACCGTAGTGTGTGTCCTGAGAAGTGCCTTCTTGGACTCATCCTTATCGAATGGCCTACCCCATCCCTTACTCCCAGTGTCATGACCATGTTCGTGTACCTTGGACCAGAGATCCAGGTAGTGCTCTTCGACATCAATTTTCTTTGGCTCGGACAGGTAGAATGTGTCCTGCATAGTCCTTGCTGGGTGTGATTGAGGGATGTACAGAGCATCCATATTCCATCCTGCTGACTGAATGAAATCACCCTCGATCTCAGAAAACCCCATTTCTAGGAAAACCTGTCTAATTCTTTCAATCAATGCCTGCATCGGATGTGGCCTTCCTCCCGAGGGAATCGGTGCTGGAGAATTGACATCGAACGATTTGAACATTGCACCCTTCCAGTCATCCCCCTGGAGCAACTCTGGCGTTACCTCTCCAATCATTTCTACGTGACCAAGTGTTGTGACGTCTACAGAAGATCCTTTCTCGGTGAGGGTCCACGATCTGGAAATATTCTCTTCCACGGCAATCAGGCCCTTCCTCCCGAGGAAGTGGCTCACCATCGACTCATCTAGTTGTGAACCGGACACCGGGCCGTCTGACAACAAAGAAATGAATTTCTCCCTAATCTCAATTTCATCACCTAGCAAGGATTCGTCAGTGGCCACTAATTTTCCCGAGTCTATTGATACACCAATAGACTTCAAGAGACCTATTCCCGGGCCTACTTGATGGCGTTCGAATCCTTCTTCGAATAACCTTCCCATCGTCCTATCTGACTCAGGGAGGGAAGAAAGGCATCTCCAGAGTCTGGATTCCAAGAGTCCATCATCTAATGCCAATTCACCTTCAGGCCCCAGAGAAACTAATGTTTCTATTGACTCCTCAATGGAAACTAGTCCCAAATCTGAGAGTGCGGTTCCAGAACCGGCCACGTGGACTTGATCTTCCCATCCAATCCCTGAAAGTAATTCATCTAAAAGCCATTTTTTGGATGGTTCAGATAGCATGAGTTTGAGCATTAATCGCTCGTTGTTGCCCATTTCCAACGTTATCCCCGTCCTCTCGAGTAGAGTTTCCCACTTGACGGTTGCCGAAGAATGGTGAGCTACTCTTCTTCGTCCCTCCACAATTCAACTTCGCAGATGGGGCAAACGAATAACTGTGGCCTACCTCCTTCTTCCCATTGTATGTTACCGCATCTACCGCACAGTATTGAAGTCCTGATTGGTTCGACCAGCGTTGTATCAATTCTGTACATCGGGCCACCTGCATCGGGCATAATGTCGGATTCTGGCTCCCAGCTACTGATTATTTGTTCGTCTACAGAAGTCTCGTCATTCATCCCAATTCCGAAAACCAACAGAACCGCGCCCGCGATTGAGACTGGTGCCCCTAATGCCAGTGCAAAGGGCGATGATCCAGAATAGAGCACTATTGCGCTACCCACTGCTATGCATGTCCATGCGGAAAGAACGGTATTGAGCCTCTTGTGCCCGGACTCGCCGACTCCCACGAGGCCCGATGGGGGGGTCATGCATCAACCCCACCCAGAGTTTGCATGACTATAGGGTTCAAGAGTGGTTGTCCCTTGTGAAGTACAGGCCTCAGTAGCTCAGCCCGGTAGAGCATCTGATTTGTAATCAGACGGTCGGGGGTTCGACTCCCTCCTGGGGCTCCAATATTCATGTGAAAGGTCTTAGCGAGGTTGCTTGACGAAGCCATATGGGAGCGACGAGGATAGATGGTAGGGCTCTCGGGAGAGACATTGAAGATGGGCTCTCTGAGAGGATTTCTTCATTGGCAGAAGGAGGCGTTGTCCCCCACTTGGCCGTCATCATTGTTGGAAACGACCCCGCGAGCCAGATCTATGTAAGAAATAAGCAGAGGTCATGCCAGAGAATTGGCATGATTAGCAGCAGAATAGATATGAAACCTGACACAAGCCAGAGTGATTTGATTTCCGCCGTAGAGAAACTGAATGGGGATGCGTCAGTACATGGAATTCTTGTTCAGAGCCCGCTCCCTCCGGGAATAGATGAGCTCTCGGTAATTGAGGCGATCGACCCAAGAAAGGATGTAGATGGTTTCCATCCAGTGAATCTTGGAAGATTGGTGACGGGCGACAAGGGGGGAATGACCCCCTGCACTCCCGCAGGAGTCATGGAAATAATCAGACGAGCTGAAGTTGATTTGGAGGGGTCCAGAGCCGTAGTATTGGGCAGATCCAGAATTGTCGGAATGCCACTTTCTATTCTTCTTGCACAGAGGGGCGCCGACTCCACAGTAACTATTGCGCATTCAAAGACCGAGTCACTTGACGAGATTTGCAGAGAGGCAGATATTCTGATTGCTGCCGTGGGTAAGCCGGAGATGGTGAAATCATCATGGATTAAACCCGGCGCTACTGTAATTGATATCGGGATTAATCGAATAAAGGATGATTCGAAGGATGGTGGGACGAGGTTGGTCGGAGACGTCGAAAGTGGTTCTGAGAGCATTGCCGGAATAATTACGCCAGTCCCGGGGGGAGTTGGCCCAATGACAATTGCCATGCTAATGTCGAATACTGTTCTAGCTGCAGAAAGGAACGTCTAGAATACTCCAAGGTCAATTCTTGCATCCTCAGAGGCATGTACCTTTGGATCCCAGAGGGGCGAGAATGTCAGGTTCACATGTGCTGAATGGACTCCGTGGGTTTGTACTGCAGCCCTGTGGACAGCCGCCATCAATTCTGGTGCTATTGGGCATCCAGGACTAGTGAGCGTCATATCTATCTCCACATGGGGCCCTTCTTCCCCCTCTTCTAGTCTAATGTCATATATGAGGCCAAGTTCAATTACGGAAATTTTCATTTCGGGATCCTCAACAGGCCTCAAGGAATTCAATACTTCTTCCTCGCTAACCATATGCAATCACATCAATGAAGAGGCTTCTTTTTTGACCTTGCTTACCATATTCATGAACCCATTGGCCCTACTGGGAGTAAGTATCCTGCTGAGTCCCATCCCCTCAATGTAAGATGGGTCGTGTTCCGCCACCTTTTCAGGGGGCTGTCCATTCACTGCAATTGCGGTTATAGCCATCAACCCCTGAACAATCTGTGCATCTGCGCCACCCTCTGCCATGAATCCCCCCTCCCCGTTCAATGAACACACCACATGTGCTCTGGATTGGCAGCCATGAACCATATTTTCATCATTCCACATTTCCATTGGCAGATTTGAGGGGTGCTTCTCTGCGTACTCAAATAGGAGTTCTAGCCTCTCCATGTCATCGAAGCAAGATTGGAACCTGTCGACTATTTCAGAGATCTCTTCGGACCACTCGCTGTCGTCTGGCATGGGCACGCTAGATGGCGTTGGGATTTCACCGTTGCGAGAGGTTGGCTACCGTTTATGAGAACCTCTCGACTATATTCCCCAAGTGAGCAACAAATGCCTCGGCCTCTTCCATGGTGTTGTAGAACCACACAGAGGCCCTGTTTGTGGAGCCAACGCCCATTGCCTCCATGAGTGGTTGGGCACAGTGGTGCCCAGTACGGACGGCGAATCCGCCCGCATCCAAGAGATACCCCAAGTCCTGGGCTTGAATCGTGTCATGAAGGAAAGAGACAACCCCTATCGATTCTTCCTTCTCTGGGTTTCCGAATACGGTGATACCAGGAATATTACGCATTTGAGATGCCATCCATGATGATATCTTGTGAACGTAGTCATGCGCCTCCTTGAAATCTATGTTATCCTCAAGCCAATCCACTGCTGCATGCCAACCAATTGCTTCTGCCATCCTTGGGGTTCCAGTCTCGAACATTGCATATCCATCTTGGAAAAGTGTGTCTTCCTTGGAGACCCTCTTCACTATAGATCCCCCAGTCAGGAAGGGACCCATCTCGTCGAGAGCATCTGATTTGACCAGAAGACAGCCTATTCCCGTTGGCCCTGCCATCTTGTGCGCTGCTATGGAACAGAAATCTGCTCCCAATTCATCAAATCTGATTTTCTCGTGTGGAGCCCCTTGGGCGCTATCGAGAGCCACTCTGGCACCAACAGAATGGGCCATTTCAATTACCCTCTCGATCTCATTACGAACTCCTAAGACATTGCTGACATGGCCGACGCAAACCAATGATGCTCCTTGAATTGCAACTTCCATCGCATCATAGTCTAGTGTAAAATTTTCAACGTCTATTGGGACATACCTAAGCTCTATCCCCTTCTCCTTGGATAGTTCCTGCCATGGGACGATATTGGCATGGTGCTCCATCTCAGTTGTGACCACAACATCCCCCTCTTCCAAATTATACCTGGCCCAACCATATGCGACCAAATTCATCGCCTCGGTTGCACTACCCGTGTAAATCATCTGATTCTCACTAGTTCCGAAGAACTTCGATATCCTGTCTCTTGCCCCCTCAAGAGCGGCCGTGGATTCATCTGCCAGTGTATGATTGGCCCTGTGAGCATTCGCATGGTACTGTTTGTAGAAATCGGACATTGCATCTATCACGACAAGGGGTTTTTGCGAAGTGGCCGCATTGTCGAAGTACACTAGTGGCTTCCCATTGGGGAGGATCCTCTGGAGAATGGGGAAATGTGATCTGATTTCTTCTACATCTAGAGCCATGGTGACACCCCGAGCCGAGGGGCAGGTAGGAGACATATCAACTCATTTACTAGTAACATATGCCGACTTTCGATAGAGATAATATCCGCAATTACGAGTAGAACTTTACCAAAAATGAGAGGAAATGCGAATTATTGGGGTAGGGTTATTGCCACACACCCTCATCCGCTACCCGTATGGAGGGTGCCAAGGGGCAAGATATCGTCGAGCGCCTAGGCAGCCGAGACTTAAACGAAGATGGTTCGATAATTAACTTGGCAATTGTCGGATCGAGTAGATTCTATGACTACCGTGTTTTCGAAGATGCTATAGAAAATTGGATTGAAAAATACGGCTATCCGGACCTGATAATTGTAGGTGGCGCCAGCGGAGTTGATTACATGGCTGAGAGGTGGTCAGACAACAACTCAATACCGATTGCGGTATTCTCAGAGGAGTGGGGGGACCCCAATACGGGGCTGCTTGACAGAGGAAGGCCAGAAGCGCCAAATTCTCTTACTAAGAAGATACTGGCTTCTGCCTCTCACGTACTAGCATTGCCATCGCCAACTAGCAAATGGACCAGGATTGTTATCGAGAGGGCCTCAGAGATTAATCTGGCAACTGACGTTCATGAGGTTGACTGATTTGGTGCTCGCGCCGGGATTCGAACCCGGGTCGCCGGATCGAAAACCCAGTATGATGGGCCGGACTACACCACGCGAGCTATGCTCTTCCGAGATGTTTCTACCACATAATCGAATCGGGAATTAGGGTTTCCCCTCGTCCCTATTCATCCAGTAAAGAAACCCACCATCTTGTTACTGGAATTACAAACATGAGACCTGCTAGGGCCATGATGGAGAAGTTTATCCAGTTTAGAGATTCGATAATAGATTCGCCATATACCCCAAGAAGAAAACCTGGAATTCCAAATCTGATTCCTCTGCCAAAGATTCCGGCCGCTATGAACACTCGTAGGTCCATTCGTCCTGCGCCTGCGATCCAAGCAAGGGCCTTGTAGGGGATGGGAGAAACCGCTGCTATGAAAATTCCAGCAGCACCATACCTCTCCATCAATACGCTAAGCCTCTTTATGTTTGAATCTGAAACTAATCTCTCCAATAGCCAACCGCCGGCATACATCCCTATTGCATAACCACCTATTGCACCCAAAACACTGGAAAATACTGCCACAGCAACTACAGCCATGATGCCCATTCCGGAGTCCGCATCCAACACCATGTTCCAAACTAGTGGATCTGGAGGGATGGGCTGTAGTGCAGCCTCAGTGGAAGAAAGTATTGCCAGCCCAATTAATCCGAGCCCGTCCGCCCAATCTATTGCAGAGTCGATCATCTCCTGCGAGACAATGCTGCTCATGTTTCGCCGTCCGAGGCATTGCTATAATGAGGTAGTGGCTTCACGATGCGTATTAGCCATCATCGACACCCCTGAAAGGGAGGGACGTCAGCGAGATGCATGGCTGACGAGATGGTTCTTGATACATCGGCGCTAATCGAATGGCCAGTTTCGGAGATTTCTGGTTCCTTTATTGTCCCATCACAATACTCGGAGTTGGAAAGAATTTCTCCAGAGAGATTAGAGATGATTGAATCAATAGGCGTTATCCAGGCCGTTCCCGGAGGTGAAAGTATGGAGGAGGCCAGGAAGGCCGCGGTAGGGACGGGGGACATGTCGGGACTATCCAGTGTGGATATGTCACTTATTGCTCTGGCTCTTGAGAAGTCGGCAGTATTAGTGACTGATGACTACAGAATGCAGAATGTAGCTTCGCATATCGGCATCGAGTGGCGTTCGATAAGGGAATCTGGAATTAGCGAAGGTTGGATATGGGAATTAAGGTGCGTCGGTTGTAAATCCACACAACCCTCGCCCGAATTGCCCAATAAGCATCGAGCTAAATTTGGGGACTGCCCGGATTGTGGCTCGGAACTGAAACTCAGGAGAGCGTGAATTTACTCTCTCTCGGAAGCAACCTCTTCCGTCATCCCACCACGATCCATGTCTTCCTCGGTGGTGGATGTTGATGCTACTTCCATGATCCCCTGTTGGAATTCACCCTTTGCCCTACCAACATTTCTAGCCAATTTAGGTATCTTGTCTGCTCCGAAAACCAGTATTCCAAAAATCACAATGATGATTGCCTCAGGTGCTCCCAATGCCATGCCTATCATGCTCTCGAGCGGGATTACTCGGTTCAATGCTTCGGAGTTACACCTCCTAACCGCCCGAAACTGGAGGTAGGAATGCTACCTCAGAGGAGTCTTTCAGAGGGGCATCCATGTCCACGTCCATCTCCCCATCAACAGCTACCCTCAAGCCCGATAGTAACATGTCCCCTAGTTCGAACCTATTTACTAGCTGCGTGACTGTCGTTCCTGAGTCTAATGAAACAAAGATCTCTCTTTGTCCCATCGTTTCTGCTAGAGGTCCGAAAAAAAGCATGCTTACCTTGATCGCTGGGCCGCCACCATGGTAGTGCTCGCTCACGCACTCCGACAGACTAACTTAGGAATCAAGTCATCGCTACAGGACTTAAGTGTGAAATCCCAGACGTAATGACATGGGAGGGGTTGATGCTGTGGTTTTTGACTGCGACGGAGTTCTTACTGACAACGGATCATCGTGGCAGAACATTCACGATTACTTTGGAACGGAAAACAAGGAGATGCTCCGTAGATTCCTAGCTGGGGAGGTAACTGATGATGAATTCATGGCGGATGATATCAGGCTATGGACAGGGGTATGTTCAGAGATTCACCGGGATGAAATTATGCGTGCTTACTCCGGGATAGGCCTTATGCCGGGAGCCAGGGCAGTTGTTGATGCTCTGAAGGAAAGAGGCGTCTACGTTGCCATAGTGTCCGCAGGCGTGGATGTGTTTGTAGGGGCCATTGCAAACATGCTCAGTGTGGATGATTGGGCTGCAAATGGATTTGACTGGGATGACGAAGGGACCCTCATAGGACCGATGAAAGCCAGAGTTCTTTCACACGAGAAGAACATCATGGTGGAAAAACTGTCAAGGATAAATGGAATAGATCCTAGTGGGATTGTGTCCGTGGGTGACTCCAGTACTGACTTGTCAATGATGATTCCAGGGTCCTCATTTATTGGTTTCAATCCGGCTAGAGAACTGGCTAGGAGATCATTCGGAGATGCAGGTGTGCCCATTGTAGAAGGGACGGATCTACGAGGAATTTGGCCGCATATCTTCAACGGGGAAGTTTTTCCAGAGTGATCAAGCGAATGGAATTGAGGCTGTAGCGAAAGTGTGCAGGTTTACGACTGTAAGTATGCAAGGCTTTGGTTGAAAACCGAGCATCCTCTGGAAGTCAGTCTGATTCTGCCAGGTCGAGCTATGTACCATCGTTGTTCCCTTGTAACTTCCAACAAAGTGCCCATGCACATGCCCAGTAACGAAAATATCTGGAATTGACGATATTACGAGATTGTCCTCTGGTTCGGGAGAAAGTGGAGTCTTTCCTCCCCAAGATGGTGCTAAATGCCGTCTCTCCAGCATTGCCTGCATCGCCCTCTCAGGTTTAGAATAGGAAACGGAACGCAACGTGGCGACGAAATCGTCGATGCTCTTGCCATGATAGGAAAGTACCCTTACCCCATTGAGGCTGAAATCGCAAGGATTTCCTACAAAGGTAGTATCCGAATAGTCCTGTTGGACCTCTGGGTCAAGTGCTGGCTGAGGCTCAGCAGGCCTGACAGCATCATGATTCCCTGGAAGGATGATGACGTCGACCCAGTCTGGAAGATCCTCCAATAATCTTGCTAATTCCCCGTACTGCTGGAACAAGTCCTTGATGGCCAAATGCCTATCTTGCCCGGGATAAATTCCGACCCCATCTACTCCGTCTCCGCTCAATACGAAATATTTGATAGTTCGAGCCAATGGATCTGTCTTGAACCATTGAATCATCTTATCCCACTGAGGTCCCAGAAATGTCATACTGCCCACATGCATATCAGAAAGGAAAGCCGCAGAAATCGCCCTATCTTGCCCTGCACTATTCTTCGAATGCCTGCCCAAAGGGGGCAGATGTATATCCTGCACAAAGAAGATTGGATCCCTCTCCCCAATCAGGAATGATCCGCTGACTCCGATTACATCGTCGTTCATGAGTCCGTCCAGAGCAGGATGGACCTCTGGGGCATCGGAGGGGGGCTTAACGAGGCATGAAATTTGGCTAGATTCATCTTCAATCACGAACATGAGATTCTTGTTCTTTGTCCAACGCATTTCGCTAGCTAAGCCGACCATGGTTATTTCATATTCCTTGGTGGAGTGCCTTTGTCTATTCCTCCACGCTTCAGATGTAGAAATTGGCCTCCTTGGCAGGACATTTGAGTCAATCATCATGCTCCTAATCCTCCTCAACCTATCAGTAAAGCAGGACTTCATGTCGGACATCCTGCCTTCCGTAACAGAGTGCCCAGTAATATCGAAATGAATCTCGATCTCGGCATCTACATCTCTCGCTTGCATCGGGAACTCTGCTAGATCATAGTACGAAAGACCATGCGGCCTAGGATGTGGCGCCAGATCAAGTGAACCAGATGGAGCGACAACCCTTCCATGGGAGGAGTGACTCTGAGGATCAGGCAAAGTGGACTGCTCACTCCTGATTGGAATTTGAGTGGCACCGGGCCCCTCATGATTTGGAACCAGAGACAGAAGTTCGTCTACAGACCTTGCGTCCAGCATCCTAACACCCGATGAACGCGCGGCCTCAATCAATGGCTGGATATCTTGGATTTCCTGAATTCTATCCTTGGCTGACGCAAGCACTAGAATGCCGGCAGAGGCGAGAATTCTCTGCCTCTCGGGCCAATCGTCTGCAGCCATGATTACCATAAGCAGCCGGGACGCTCATGATAATATCGCCAGAATGGTGATTTTGTTAGGGAATTCTACTCATCCCAATCCGCAAGTGAAGCGAGATCTACCTTTCCAATCTCTTCGGCGACTGTCTTGGAATAATCTTCCACGTTCCACTCCAGACTCCCTTCCCACTCCTCGGAGGAAGGATCTAGCTGGGAGGTATCCAATACTGCATCGGAGGAGTCATCATTCATTGCACGCTCGACAATTGCCTCATTTTCCTTGACTCTATCTAATGCCTCCAACGATAGTCTGAGTGCGAATGCGACAAAGGACTTCTTGTTGTCCAATCTATCATTTTCACCGAAGTCCATCCTTCTAGAAAGAAAATAGTCGCCGGCGATTACCGCGACATGGACTCTGCCTACCTCTTTGTCGGGAGTTGCGCCACCTGGGCCTGCGATTCCAGTTATTGATATCGCCACATCAGAACCCGATTGATACTTCGCGCCCTGTGCCATTTGAATTGCGACCTCATGAGAAACCGCCCCGGCTTCCCCCTCGTCGAATGCTGATTTATCCACACCCAGCTCGCGCATCTTCGACTCATTTGAATACGTCACCCATCCCTGATTGAACCATCTCGAAGCCCCTGAAATGTCGGTAATCACTGAGGCAAGTAGCCCCCCTGTGCATGACTCCGCTACGGAAATCGTCCATTCCCTCTTGCGAATCCGCCTTGCAACGCGAGAAGCCAGACCAGCGGTCTCTTCGACCACGTCCTTCCGCCCATGCACCACTTCTTGACGTTTTCAGTGAATTAGAAATGCCAATAATTGGAAAAACGGAGGTTTTCGGAGATTTTCATTGGTGGGTCCGGCAGGAATTGAACCTGCGATCTTCGCTTTGTAAGAGCAACGTCATAACCCCTAGACCACGGACCCTGATGTGTCCGGGGGGCGTTGTGTTCAAATGGACTGCGGCTGAACGTACCTCCGGAGGGAGTGCTTTGTCGGACATATCTGATCTCTTGGAACGTCTAATTGCGGCCGGAATACCGATGAATCGGGACATTAAACGGGCGATGGAGGAGGTGGAACCCTCTGATTTTACGGAATATCCATTGGAGGACTTCTGGCATGACATGCCTGTCCCGTTTCTGATTACGGAATCTGGAAGCGCGAAGACGATTTCCGCGCCACACATGGTAGTGACACTATTGCACCACATGGAAATCGCACAAAACCAACATATCATCATAATCGGTTCAAAGAGTGGGTACATTGCATCTCTGATTGACAATATCGGGGGGCCTGGCGGTAGCGTCACTGTGATTGAGCCGAATGAAGATGTAATTGAACACACGATTGGATGTCTTGAAAGAGTGGAGGTTCAGGGCACCATCAGGGTACTTGGTCCCGAATCTCTAGAAGATCCTGAATGGGACCGGGACGTCAGCAGGGTACTGATAACTGGTGCAGTCAGAGAAATACCAAGTTATCTTGACTTATTGATAGAGGATGGGGGCTTCATCCTAGGGCCATTCGGCGGGCACTTGAATCAGAGGCTTCTGAAGAGGGAGTGGCAAGGAGGCTTATGGATGGACACTGACTTGGGAGGGGTTGTTTTCGGCCCCATCAACATCAGCGACTCCGATAAAAGTCCATTTGACCCGATGGTTCTCGCTGAGCATCTTGAAGACATTGTTGAGATGATGGGCGGATCTGAGGGGCTTGAAGGGGAGGCCGTAGTCAGATTGGAAGGTCTGATTGACTCATTAAGGGGGCTGCCAGAAGGAATTCCCAATATAGATGAAGACTCTACAGAGGAGGAGATCCTTGAACATCCCGTCATTGATCTACTGATGTCGGAAATGGAGTGGATGGGCTCGCTCTGGCCAGTAATTGGGGAAATGCTGAGATTTGATATCGCAAATCCTGGCTCCCCCACTGACAGTGACAGTGGGATGCTAGGCGGTCATGAAGATCTTGTCCCATAATTTCTCAAATACTCGTAACCAATTCAGAGGCCCTCATTTATCCGAAGAAGTGATGTCACCTTAGCCCTCGGAATGCACATGGAACATGCGGATTCATCATTGGGGCCGGATGATTTGTTCGTTCTAGAAGGTCTGCAAAGCAAGGGAGAGGCATGGATAGTCGGAGGATGGGTAAGAGAGTTTATTTCCGGAGGGGGGGAAACAGATCTCGATATTGCCACTACACTTCATCCAGAAGAAGTGAAAGCTATTTTCCCGAGATCACTGATGGTGGGTGCAAGATTCGGTACCGTAGCCGTGAGGCTTGAGGAGGGGCGTGCAAGTGGGAAAATATGGGAAGTTACTACTCTCAGGAGTGATGGCTCATACGGTGATGGCAGAAGACCGGACAATGTCGAGTTCGGAACAGATATCACAGAGGATCTCTCCAGAAGAGACTTCACAATTAATTCCATGGCTCTAGAATTCCCATACAACGAGGATTCACTTATTGATCCATTCAATGGTAGAAAGGACCTGCTTGAGGGAGTATTAGTTTCAGTGGGGGATCCCCAGGATAGGATCTCGGAGGATGGCCTGAGAATCCTCAGAGCGTTCAGATTCATGAACGGAGGGAAGAATGGGGTACGAGAAATGGGGGATTCGCTGGAGAGCGCTATATCGTCCAGCCTAGGGATGCTGGAAATGGTCTCTAAGGAGAGGGTTTGCTCAGAGTTGTCCATTATCCTCTCGGGTGATTGGACGAATGAGATAGTATCAAAAATGGAGGAATTGGGAGTTTTGAAGGCTATTTCTGGAAATCTGATGGAAAAGTCTGAATGCCCTCTGGGCAGTAATCTCGAAGTTAATCTAGCACTCCTTTGCAGGAAATTTGAAGGAGATGGGGGTCAACTAAGGAAGATTCTACGCAAGGAGCTAATGCTGAGTAACTCAATACTGGATGAGGTTGGTTTCTTGCATGAATGCAAAGAAGAAAGTTTGGAAACTAATGCCTCGTACCTCAGGAGGTTCGCTATCGCGCTTCCTGAAATGAGGAAGAAGAACGTTCTAGACTACCTGGGGACGCTCGGCCAGGATGTCGTCATTTTCTCAAAGGCACTGAAGGAAGTTGGCGAGCCCAGATATGGTGCTTCTCCAATAGTTGATGGGAATGAGTTGTCTAGGGAAACTGGACTGCCCCCTGGGCCACGATTAGGTATGCTGAAAGGGTGGCTATACAGGAGGCAGGTTGAGGATGACTTGACAACGTTTGACGAGGTCATCAGCCTACTGGATAATTTGAACTGGGAAAATTCTGAACCCACAGATTGGGGCAAGCTGGAGTGGCCCTAGGGCAACTCATTGAGCATCTCAATATATTCGTCCTTATTCAAGTACTGGTCACCATCAAAATCGGTAGATTGAGTCTTTACAATAATGCACCAACCATCCCCATAAGCGTCCTCGTTAACTAGGTCTGGGTTATCCTCAACGTGCCCATTTAACTCAGAAATCTTACATGGAAACGGGGCATTAATCAGAATCCTGTCAAATTCGCCATCATACTTTGTGGTAATGGTGATCATCAGGTCGTCGACACCAACTTGGTCCCCTCCTGAAGCCAGAGTTGTGGAATCTTCGGCATCATCTTCCTCTGAGAGTCCAGAGTCGCCCTGCATCTCAAACTCTCCTTCGTCCCTCGGCCTAGCTAGGACCACCTGCATCACTTCGCCGTATTCTGCCATAACGAACTCACTAAGTCCTACCTTTACACTTGTAGTTCCTTCTTCCTTGTCCTCATCGAGAACTTGGAGCCATAAATGTTCGAGTGTATACAGTCGGTCGTGAGCAATGCTGAACTCCGAGTAGTCGCCATCTGCCATGTGATTCGTCCGGCCGCCCACCGAAATCCGTTTTCAACTATTCGCTCAGCGAGTTATCGTAATTTTCAACGAGAAGTTAACAATGACGGGCCTCTCGGAGTATCAGGGATGTCGATGGATTTCGCTGAAAACGAAGAGCAGAGCATGATTCGAGAGATGGTCAGGGGATTCGCAGAAGAGGTTCTTTCCCCCACAATCCTTGAAAGGGACAAGGAGCAGAGGGCCCCTCTCGAAGAGTGGAAAAAATTCTGCGAATCTGGGCTTCAGGGGATAACGATTCCAGAGGAATATGGGGGTAGCCCGGTCGATGATATCACTGAGGCAATAATTGTGGAGGAGCTTGCCAGAGTAGATGCGTCCTTCTCTGTGATGTTCTGCGTACATGTCGGCCTCTGTTCTAAAACCATAGCACTTCATGGAAATGATGCTCAGAAGAGTGAGTACCTCAGTAGGCTCGCAGGTGATGAGATCGGTGCCTATTCCCTTTCCGAAGCTGGTGCTGGGACAGATGCTGCAGCAATGACCTGTAAAGCGAAGCTCAGTGACGATGGGAAGCACTACGTCCTGAATGGAGAGAAGATGTGGGTAACGAATGGCAATAGTGCAGATATCTATGTCCTATTCGCAAAGGATGTCGGTCACCCTGATTTTGGAGTTAAGAAGCACGGTGGAACCACTGCTTTCATCGTTGAGAAGGGTTTCGAAGGATTCTCTGTGGGAAAAAAGGAGGATAAATTGGGAATTCGTTCATCGGACACATGCTCATTGCTCCTTGAAGATTGCAAAGTTCCAATTGAAAATGTGTTGAAGGGGGCGGGAGATGGTTTTCCCATAGCCATGAATGCCCTGGATAATTCGAGAATTGGGATTGCCGCTCAAGCGCTTGGGATTTCTCAAGGCGCATACGAATCAGCTCTGAATTACGCACACGAGAGGGAGGCTTTCGGCAAGCCGATTGCACTCCACCAAAGTATTGGTAACTATTTGGCCGATATGGCGACTCAAATTGATGCTTCCAGGATGATGGTTTACAGGGCTGCGTGGGCGAAAGAGAGGCATTACTCCGAGGGGGCACCGAGGCATACGAAAGAGGCCAGTATGGCGAAGTTGTTTGCTGGGGATACTGCGATGTGGGTAACTGAAAGAGCCGTTCAAGTACTTGGCGGGTATGGGTATACCACTGACTTTCCGGTTGAAAGATTCTTCAGAGATGCGAAGATAACTCAGATTTACGAAGGAACTCAGGAAGTACAGAGAATTGTCATTAGTCGTTCGATTGGCTCCGAGTAGCTAGTCGAACCAAGCGTATCTTCGCTGGCCCTCTAGATCGCCATCGGCACCGATTCCCACCAAAGCGAACTCTTCATGGGGAGTCAATACGGAAACCTTCCTGCTCCCCCTGTGTAGAGACTCATATTCTGACTTGTCAATAGGGTGGCGTCCAGATAGCCTGTCAAATAGGCTGAACCTTGAAACTACATCCGTCCATCCATCTTGAACAACTCCCTCGAACACCTTGGCCTTGGCGCCCGAGCCATAACCACACAATCCAACCCTCTTGCCAGTCATGTCTACGTCATCAAGGTAGTCGCTTTCCATTGTTGACATCAAAGCTAGGAATATCGAACCCGTGTATTGGTTTCCGATAAGGCTAGATGCCCGCTGAGTTTTCTCGATTCTGCTCTCTGCGAAATCCTTGAATTGTATAGTCTTGGAAATGAGTCTCCTATACTGGTCGTTCGCCTTCTCGAATTCTTCTATTCCGTCAGGAGTGTCTGGATAATCATCTGGGAATGGCTCTGGACCTATCTCTTTCACAATTTCATCCCACATGGGAAGATGCCTTCTGTCATGCCTGAAAACATCCGGGAACATCCTTTTTCCCTGGAATGCATAAGGCAAGTGGACAATGATCCTCTTCCACTGTTCCGTGAGAATCTCGTCTGTCTCGGGATCATACCTACCATCCCTGATTGCCTTCGCTCTAAAATCTATGAATGCCGTTTTTACTGACTCAGAATAACATCTATTGGAGAACTGGCCATCGAAAACTGGCATGTCCTTATGAATCATCAATTTCTCATTCTCGAAGATTAACTCGTCCTTCTTACTTGATGTCGGCAGTAGTTTCAGAATCTTTTCCGCCAGGCCGTCCTTGATTTTCTCCCCACTTTCCATTGCCAAATCAAGAACATTCTCAATGATTTTTCTAGTTTCCACCTCTCTACGGGGCTTGAAGAAGTCATGAACGGGCATTGTGGAGACCCCCCAGATATCAGGAATTGCCAGAAGCCTTGGGTTGTGCCTGATTAGTATGGCACCGCCTCCCGCTCCCTGTGTGTACTCACCACTGGAACCAAGGTCATACTTTGCATTATCAGCGAATACAACTATTCCAATTCTATCCTCTTCGATTCCACCCCGGGCCACCCAATCAAGTGTATTGTGCATTGCATCGACCGCACCAATACAAGCGAAGGTCAAGTCCACTACGTCACAATTCCTAAAGCAGTCTCCACCGAATCTAGGAGAGTACCTCTGTTCGAGCATGTCCATGATGTAAGTAGCAGTTGGTTTAGCACCGTCCAAGGCGGATTCAGTTCCCAGGTATACCCTGCCAATAGAGCTTGGATCTATTCCATTTCTATCGATGAGTCTAGAGGCGGCATTCGCACCCATAGTGGCAGTATCCTCGTGAACATCTGGTATCGCCATTGCCGATAAGCCGAGTCCCTTGTTCAATTTGCTGAAGTCGGCACCCCTGAAATCTGCGAAGTCCTTCATATCGAAATATAAACGCGGGAAATAGATCGAAATATCGTCTATGCCCACCTCTGACATGGTTTCCCTCGCTTCCGGCCGGAGAAGTGTGGGTTATGATATCTGCCCCGAAGGAAATTGATTGAAGTCCTTATTGCAATGACCTACTGGGAGCCGGTGATTGAATTCATTGCAGACATCAACTCTGTTCTGGATGAGAAGTGCTCAGAAATGGGTGCAAGGACTTCTGCAAGGGCATCCGCAACCGCCATTTTGGCGTCCAAAGGATGAACCGTCCCTTCTGAAACAGCACTTGAAAATGAATGCAAATCGGTGTATTCGGATGGAACTCCGTATTTTGGATCTGGAATCACCTTAACTGATCCGAGTCTTGGCAGAATTACATGTTCAACGATCTCAAATATCGCGGAAGATGGGTTTCCCACTTCTAGAAACGCCTTCTTGATTTTCTTCTTTAGCAAATCGTGATCGTCATGCAGTAGGATAGCATTGTTGGGGTCAGATTTTGACATCTTGTGGTCGAAAGAGTCCATCCTCCCCCCTGGGCCCTTGAGTCCGGAGAGCATGGGTGTGTGGATGCATGTCGCCTTTGTCCAGCCATTTCGATCTGCTACTTCCCTCATGTACATATGGGCCTTTCTTTGATCCATGCCGCCAAATGCTATGTCAATCTTCAATTCGAAAATATCAGCGGCTTGGAGGGCCGGATAGTAGAAAGCTGAGAGGTCGTGGTCAGAGGAGTCCTCTTCCCTCCCCATAATGCTGAATGTCCTCCTGACCCTTGACAAGCTCATATTTTTTGAGCACCTCAGAACTCTCTCCCAGTATTTCCCGGAATCCATTACCTCGGAAGCCCGAATGAATCTAATTTGCCCGGGGCCTTCACCCTCAGGAGGATTTCCAAGAAGGGTTCTGAAAACTTCAGTCATGTAATCCCCTGCAAGGGATATCTTCTCCATATCCCTTCCAAACTTGTCATTTACCCAAGCATGCCAATCGGCCAATAGGACAATTACGTTTACATTTGAATCTAAGAGATTACGAATTGTGTCAGACAGTATTGCCCATCCCAGATGGGCCTTGCCACTTGGCTCCAGTCCGATGTAAGCGACGAGTTGGGCATCTCCAGAATGGGAAGGTGCGCCCGAGAGAACTGATGCGACATGCTCTACACCAACAACTTCCTCACAACCAGAGAACATATTCTGAACAGCTTCACGAGATTCCTCATCTAGATTATAGAGAGGATCCTGATCACTCATTTTTTCACCTAATTGAACAGCTTGTTTAGCTTCTCGGCGCGCCCAGCCGCCCTCGTGTTGTCGTTTGACTCCAAGGCCTGCTCTATCTCTGCTATAATTGACTCTGCCTCTGAAAGCTTGTCTTCGGGCAGGGTATCGGACATCTCCATTAAATGGCGGGTGGCACTAATTGCAGACTTTGCCTTGGAAGCCTTCTTCGCCCATTCCTTGGCCTTATCTCCCCTCTGCTTCGAGTTGTAACCAGTAGCCTCATCTAAAAATGAAGTCCACCTCTTCCTTGCATCCATGGCCGACTTCATTGCTTCAGGATCGTCGAAATTGGGAGGAACGTTGGTAACGTCAATCATCAGAGCGCTGCCCTCATAGCTTCCAATAATTGAGGTCATAATGCCGTGGGAACCGGAGAATGAGTTTTCGCCTGTACCCTCAACTTGTTCGAAATACCTTGCTGCCAAGGTGGAAAGTCCACCCTCACCATTCACTTGCTTGATTAATCCCCGTCTGACGTCGAATCGCTCCATGGGTTTGCGCCGAGTGGACCACTCTTCAATTCTGCCTTTACTTAGACGCCCAAGGACGTCGGTCGAACGGGCTAAACCATAATTCCATCTCGGGACGTCATGGCCCGAGTCACATGCATGCTGTTCGCATTGATTTCTGCCACCCTATTGCTGGCCACCCCTGTTAATGCGGAGTCAGCGGTTGTGCTTGACGAGATGGATAGCCTTTCTTCCACTGATTTGGGACTAAAGGGTGCAACTGTTGACCCCTCAGGAAGATGGGTGCTGGCATACGGAGAAGAGTCCATATTGAAAATGATGAGTGCCCTAAACCCTTCAATTCAGGTTCCAATGCCGGTTATGGGGGAAGTGTCCCTTTCTGATGCGGACTACCACCCTGGTGGATTAACCGCACTTATTGTTGGAGAGGATGGGACGGTTCTCAGGTATGCATCTGACGACCATTCTGTGACCGATGCTGCTGGAAATGAGGATTTTGGAGGAGAGTCCCTTACTTCCGTAGCTTGGAACCAAGGAGGATCCTGGGCCTACATTGGGTCAGAAAATGGGTCAATTTGGAAGATGAGGGCATCTAGTGACGGGGGCGCGGAGGCGCAATTGCTAGAAGGACTGGGCACGGGCAGTTCCATCACTGAGATTGAATGTCACAGTGACGTACTATTGTGTGTGGTCGGGACCACTTATGATGGAATAGCCATTATTGACAGGGATCACACGATTCATTGGATTGGAGGTGGCATATACCCGTGGAATGGACTAGTTTGTCCGACGACTATGGACGTGTGCGTATTGACATCGGGAAATGCAATTGCGACAGTCAGCCTGGATTCCTCCAACGCCCCTTCTTCATCAGTTAGCATTAGTGAGATATCTGGAGCGGGAGGGGTTTTCACAGGAATTGAGAGGCAGGCGGATGATAGATCAATGGTGCTCATAACACCATTCTCACTTGTTGAGCATGACTCGCGGATTAATGCCTCATTTCCTTGGCTGGAAAACTCAGATGTAGTGGAGTTCGACTCTACGGTGTCGGGTGAGAGAGTCGTGTTCACTTGGGCTGCAGACAGGGACAGTGGATGGATACTTACTGACAGGGGAACGATTCTGAGTTTCCATCCCCCTCCTGAAGATTCCTGGGCGGATGGACTTTTGGGCTTGATTATCATGATTGTTTTTCCCATGGTCATCCTTGGAGTGGTCCTTAGCATATCCATGTCTATGTCGCCAAAACTTAGCCACTGGATAACTATGAAGATTGGTTCAGAAGAGGAGAAGGAGTTCTCAAAGAGGGATTCTAGACGCAGAAGAAGGGGCAAGAAGTAGGGTCAAAGTCACTGCCATACCTTGATGAGGTCACTGCCTTCGCGAAGGCATGAGAACATGCCATACGATGCCCTAGACTTCTACGACGTTGATTCGCTCTTGACAGAAGAGGAGAGGATGGTCAGGGATATGGTCAGGGACTTCGTTGACAATGAAGTTCTTCCAAAAATCGAGCACGCCTGCAGAGACGGTGTTTTTCCTGACGAGTGGCGCGAGGAACTTGGCAATATGGGAGTTCTAGGTGCTCCCCTGAAGGGATACGGTTGCCCCGGTCTTTCATACGCCGCGTACGGTGTTATTTGTAGGGAGCTTGAAAGGGGGGATAGCGGGCTTCGGTCGTTTGCTTCAGTCCAAGGATCTCTTGCGATGTATCCGATTTGGGACTTCGGCTCGGAGGAGCAAAAGAATCACTACTTGCCAAAAATGGCCAGCGGCGAATGGATTGGCTGCTTTGGCCTGACTGAACCAGATTACGGGTCAAATCCAGGAGATATGATAACAAGGGCCGAAGACATGGGTGATCATTATCTTTTGAATGGGGCGAAGATGTGGATTACCAATGGCACGATTGCTCAAGTCGCAGTTGTTTGGGCGAAATTAGATGGCGTCATCAGGGGGTTCATTGTCGAGAAGGACGATGAGGGATTCTCTGCGCCTGAGATGAAAGGGAAGCATTCTCTGAAGGCGTCAGTGACCAGTGAACTCGTTTTCCAAGATTGCAAGATACCAAAGGACCGTATCCTTCCAGGAGTGAAGGGCCTTAGAGGGCCATTTTCCTGCCTTAATAATGCGAGATATGGGATTTCATGGGGGGCGATAGGGGCTGCACAGGCTTGCTTTGATTCTGCTAGAGAATATGCCCTGAGTAGGATACAATTCGAACATCCAATTGCCTCCTACCAATTAGTCCAGAACAAACTCTCGTGGATGCTCAGAGAAATTACAAAGGCCCAACTCCTGGCGTTCCACCTTTCACAGAAAAAGGATGCTGGCACATGGATCCCTGAGCACATCTCCCTTGCAAAGATGAACAATGTGGACATAGCCCTAGAGATTGCTCGTGTTGCAAGGGATATCCATGGGGCAAATGGCATCCTAGACGAGTACCCAGTAATGAGACATATGGCCAATCTGGAGTCGGTAAAGACATATGAGGGCACGCATGACATTCACAATCTCATACTTGGAAGGCACATTACGGGCATTCAGGCGTTCACACGCAGCCTAGAATAGTCGATATCCTCGCTCTAGTTGCTACGGGTGAATCTTGATAGAGGGAGCACTGCTCGTCGAGTCCGCAGGGATATCATGACAATAGCAGTTCTACTAAAGCAGGTTCCGGATACAACTGCAAGAATTACCATCTCTGGAGGGGTGGTCGACGAAGCCGCAGTCGGAAAGTGGTCGATGAGCCCTTACGATGAATATGCTCTTGAGTATGCGCTCCAATTGAAGGAGTCGGGAGGGGCTGATTTGATTGCTATCACATGCGGTCCCGCTCGAGCCTCGAAAATATTGACTGACGCTGCGGCTGTTGGTGCAGATTCACTAATCCATGTTCTCACGGAGGACTCCGGGATGGACAGCTCCAACGTGCAGAGTCTCCTTGCAGCGGCCATTGGTCGCGTTGGAGCGGATGTAGTCCTTTGTGGCAAGCAGGCCGCAGATACAAATGCGGGATCAACTGGCCCGGGAGTGGCCAGCATTCTAGGTTTCACGTGTGTTGGAATGGTTTCTGAAGTTTCAACGGACGCAGATGGCTTCATAGCGATGAGAATGGGCCCCTCTGGAAATGAGAAGGTATCCGTTTCCAAGCCATGCCTATTCGCGTTTGACAAGGGGTCAATGGAAATGAGGCGTCCGAACGTACGAGGAATAATGATGGCAAAGAAGAAGGCTGTTGAGACACTGACACCATCAGATCTTGGAGTTTCTCTAATTGATTCAAGAGTCTCCCTTGAGTCTCACTCTGCGCCGGCTGAGAAGCCCCCTGGACAGAAGTTCGAGGGAGCATCATCCGTTCCAACGGTCGTTTCCAAATTGCGCGATGAGGCCAATGTTATTTGAGGTGGAAAAATGGAAGTAACGATAATTGCTGAAACTACTGGAGACTCGCTTCATCCCATCACTGCACAGCTAGTTGGTGCCGCCTGTTCAATGGGAGGAACGCCGACCGTAGTCTGTCCGGGAGGAATTGGGTCTGGCGAGGCATCATCAATTTCTGGTGTGAATAAGATTATTTCAGCAGAGGGTGAATGCTTTGACTCATTCGACAGTAGGGCATGGGCAAATGCGATTTCCCCCCTTTGTGAAGGAGTTGTGATGTCTTCTTCATCCGCTCATGGAAGGGAAGTTCTGGCCCAGATAGCCGCAATCAGGCAAATCCCGGTCATACAAGATGCGACTGGACTAGAGGGCGGAATTAGGATTACGAGGCCGATATACTCGGGCAAGGCTATTGAGACATCGGTAGTTTCTCCACCCTGTGCCATATCTGTCAGGCAGAATTCTTTTGAGTCTCCGGGTAACGACGGCGATGCTGAGATTTCGACGGTGAACAGCAGCTCGGATGTTGGAGTTTCTGTTCGTGAAGCATTGGCCAAGGCGAATGAGAAGCTAGATGTTTCGGAGGCCGACATAATCATCTCAGGAGGAAGGGGGATGGGGGAGCCATCGAACTTCTCCCACCTCTATGAAATCGCTGACGTAGTGGGCGCTGCAGTTGGAGCTAGCCGTGCGGCTGTTGACACATGGGATGAGATTCCCCATGGGATGCAAGTGGGACAGACAGGCAAGACTGTCAATCCCAGCCTGTACATCGCGGTCGGCATAAGTGGGGCAATTCAACACCTAGCTGGAATGCGCTCTAGCAAGTACATAGTAGCGATAAATAAGGATCCTGATGCACCCATCTTCGGAGTGGCTGACTACGGTATCGTGTCAACCTGGGAAGAGGCTCTCCCCATTCTGAAGGATGAGTTGGCGAAGCTCTGATCACCTAACTTGTATTGTGATGTTTGCCTTGGCTGTGGCTCCCCCGTTGTCAGTGACTGTAAGAGAGAAGTTGTGAACTCCCTCGGAGAGTCTGACTCGGATTTGTGGAGACTCCCCGATTTCTTTTCCACCCCCATCTGACCATGACCACTTGGAAATAACTCCGTCCGGGTCGTATGATCTCGTCCCATCTAGTAGAATCGTTGCCTTTCCCCTCTCGTCCGAATTTACAGTTCGATCTTCTCCAGCGTCAGCCACCGGAGGTATGTTGAGTGATTTTGCTGACTCGAGCAATTCCACCAAAGCATCTCCATCTTCCAATTTATCATTAAGTTGAATCTCAATTTCCTCATTCAGAGTTTCCATTAGGTCATCCCCTCCAATGTTCAAAACCTGCCTATTGGAGGCTCTTTCTAGCTCATCTGCGGACAAGCTCCCTGAGAACTCGGATTCTTGATGGCGAGATTCTTCAGTGGTCGTTGCTATTGATGAATCGTCCAATATGGCAGAGTCTGGATCAATGAAGAATATTGGAGATGGACCTCTTGACTTCCTATCATCACCAATAACGGCCACTAGACCATTTCCAAGCTCCACAAAACCTTCTACGATGCCTTGATGCTCGAATTTCCATGAGATGTTTCCCTCTGGCGAAATACGGGAAATATCAAACCAGTAAGAAACCAAGAAATCGTCCTTCCACTTGGATATCTTGCTAATATTGTAGTTTATCTGGGAAATCTCCCTATGGCCATCAACACCAATATCCAGATTCACTATCTGACCGTCAAAGCATCCCACCATCACCCCCTCGCCAGTACAACAAAGGGCTGTTGCCATAGATGGCATCTCAGAGGAATTAATCAGTCCGACTGTGGAGTTCCAGCATTCTATTCTGTTTTCTGGCCGGTCATCGAGGGCCATCCCCAGGGAATTTCTCCCAACCACGAGAGTTCCGTCAATTCGGAATTCCAAACATGAAATATTCTCAACGTCATCTTCTGCGGGAGGGGAGTCATGTATCAAACTAAGATCTCCGCCCAGGATTAGTAGCCGTCCATCGGCCAATCCAGCCCCAATGAGCCCTCCATCATCTGATGATGCAATCAGGTTGACTGGGCCTGTGTGTCTACGTTCCAGAAGCTCCCCCGTTGATGAAATTAACATTAGGTCGCCCGAACCATCAACGGCAATAACTCCCTTATTCGTTAGTTGAATTATTTGACAACCGGCCTCCATAACAAACTCCCACGAGTCATCGCCGAATGAGAACAGTCCACTGGTGCTGGATGCAACGACGATGTTTTCGCCCAATGGGGTCAGTCCGATTACGGGGCCATCTACGGATTTCTCATCCACCACTTCCCCTGATGAATCAAGAAATGAGACCTTTCCAGAATGAAATCCGACGCACAATATTGAGTCGCCAAATGAGCACCAGCATCTGGGATATTCGTTGGTTTTGATTGATTGTGTGGGCTCAATCGTCGGCTCCATAACTCCGTGAAGAGATTATATGACTTCATCTTGGCGAATAGAAGTTCATACTGGTGCCCTGTTCTTGACGGAGTCATTCCTAAGGCCCTCAATTCTGTCCAGGTACTCTTCTGTAATTCCCCCGGTCACATATACACCATCGAAGCAGGAGCAATCAAAGTTTGCAGGGCCTTCCCGACCCTCTCCAAGACACGCCTCCACAAGATCATCCAGATCCTGATAGACAAGCCAGTCCGAACCTATTGCATCGCGTATTTCTTCCACGGAACGATCATGTGCCACATACTCGGATTTGGCTGGCATATCTATCCCATACACATTTGGATGGACTATTGGTGGTGAGCAAGATGCGAAGTATACCTTTGACGCGCCCGCGTCCCTTGCCATGTTTACTATCCGTCTGGAAGTGTTTCCCCTGACAATGCTGTCATCCACAATAAGGACGGTCTTTCCCGTGAACTCTTCCTCTATACTATTCAGTTTCTTCCTCACTGAATCCTTCCTGATTGTCTGCCCTGGCATGATAAATGTCCTTCCAATGTACCTGTTCTTGACAAAACCCTCTCTATAGGGCACGCCAAGTTCTCTTGCCAAATCCAGAGCAGCGATCCTCCCGCTATCGGGCACGGGAATCACAGCATCTATGCCATGGTCGGGAAACTGCGTTGCAATCTTTCTCGCTAGTGAAGAACCCATCCTTAGCCTAGATGAATGAACGGAGATTCCATCCAAAACTGAATCAGGCCTAGCGAAATATACGTGTTCGAATATACACGGATGATGGTCTACTTCTGAAGAGCACACCTTCCTAGAAATCTCGCCATTCATTCTAACTATCACTGCCTCGCCAGGAGAAACATCGCCATCATGATTGAATCCCAAGGTTTTGCATACGACACTTTCCGAAGCCACGACCACCTCAGTGAAGCCATCAACAACATTGCTGCCGATGCACAGAGGCCTGATCCCATTGGGATCCCTGAATGCGACCATTCCCCATCCAGTGATCAACGTCACTACGCTATAACTGCCCTCGGCCCTTAGGTGGACTCTCTCGACGGCCCTGAAGACGTCATCCTCGGAAAGTGAGTCCAAGCCACCCGGACTCCCATTGAGTGATCTCTGAATCTCTGCTGCGAACAAATTCAGCAATGCCTCGGAATCTGAACTTGTGTTTATCCTGCGGTGATCATATTCCAGAAGGCCAGAAATAATGTCCTGGGTATTGTTCAGGTTACCATTGTGTGCAAGGCTGACTCCGAAGGGCGTATTTGTATAGAATGGTTGTGCCTCAGAAACGGAGCTTGAGCCGGCGGTTGGGTATCTAACGTGGCCAATCCCCATGGAGCCACGTAGTGTCTCTGAGTGTTTGGGGCGGAAAACGTCACGAACCAAACCATTTGCCCTGCGATGGCAAATGTTATTGGAATCACTTGTCACTATTCCTGCCGCGTCTTGGCCCCTGTGCTGTAGAACGAGAAGTCCGTCATACAGGGATTGCGCGGCTTGAGAATCGGGGTGACCAACAATTCCGACGATCCCGCACATCGTCTACCGAATGTCGCTTCGGCACTAAGGACTTAGCACTTTCCGGGAGAGAGTTCACTTGCTGCCCATGGAGCGATTACGCTTGCTCCACCTGTATTTCCGCAACTTCGCGGTTTGCCCGTATCCGCAACTGGAGCAAATTGACTTGGTCTTGTGGAACGAATGTCTACCGCATCTCCTGCATCTGATGTGGGTGGACTTCTGCCTCTTACCCATGCTTGGAGTACCCTTGGACATGCTAACCACCTGTTAAGACAGCGCGGCGACCGACCGGGGTGTTATCAGCGTTACCCTATCCAGCCAGCATTGACTAATGCAATTCATGAGATTTGATTTCCAAAATTATTGGGGCCTAAATGAAATCCTCAGCATCATCAGCGTGACTAAGGCGAAAAACGCAGGGAGGGTCGCCAGTAGGGCGTTGACCGCCAGTGATGTTGCCTGCCTCATTGCAGTAAGGGCAGTATCGCTCTCAGAGCTAGCAATCATAGACAGGTATAGGCCAAAGCCGAGAATTAGGAGCGAAGAGGCGACCAGGGGGGTGGTTTTGTGATATGGGTGGTACGCAGCTTTGATGTTAATCAAAACCAGTAAGGACCCGAGCATCAATGAACCAGATAACGTTAGCAGAAATTCCACAATATCAGTCCCCCTTGTTTTCCAAGTGCCTATTCAGAACACTGGCCACATACGTCTTCTCAGTCTCCGAAAGAGGCGGAATAGTTTCATCGCTCCTCGGTAGTGTTTCCACTAGCCTTATGGCGAACATGTGTACAATGAAAACTATGATTAATCCGGCTATTGTAATGATACTCGATATCAGGTCATGACCAAACGGATCATAGTGAGTGAGGAGGATATACCAAGAAAGAAGTAGAACTGCCCAACCAATGGCAAGAGTCGGCGGCCGGGTCACATTGTAGATTGGGGAACCCCTCGCCACAATGAAACATCCAATCAATCCAGGTACTGCCCAGTAAAGTGTCTGCCTCATTGTCTCAGATGCTATTTGTTCATTCTGGATAAGTCCCTCGTCAGAAGAGAAAAACACTAGTCCCAGACCAAATAGTGCTAGGGGATAGCCGATTTTTGCCCTATTGAATGCTGGCCCCATCCTCCCCATTGAGAATCCGGATACCATCAGAAAGAGACCTATCCACCACTGTAGCCACCACTCGGTCATGACCCTCGGAGGGAGTCCCGATTCATGTTTTTTTTCTTGAAAGCACGTCCATACACCGCAGTGTGGATTGGGTAGTGTCTCGATAGACTTCATAAATGGGCCATCGGTGGCCCGCCTCGCTACACTACGTAGAGGTGCTACTAATGGTCAAGATGCCAAGGAAAGTCAAGCGATACAGCCCCTCTGCTGGCAAGCACACAGAACATACAGTTGAGCGCGTCAAGAAGAGGCGTGCGAGCGAACTTAAATGGGGGCAGAGGAGATTCAGGAAGGTTACCTCCGGTTACAGGGGTTTCCCTCGACCCAAGCCGTCGGGAGATAAGCCGACGAAGAGGGTAAACCTGGTCTACAGGTGCACGGAAACAGGCAAGGCGCATTCACCTCGAGGAAAGCGGGCGAAGAAGTTCGAATTGGTGGATAAGTGAGGGAGAGAAATGGCAGGCAGATTCCTAAGAGTTAGTTGCCGCGACTGCGGTGCCGAGACTAAGATCTTCGAGAGGGCATCCACAGCTGTATCATGCTCAGTATGTGGAGCGACTCTGGCTCGCCCACAAGGCGGGAAGGCTGACCTATCGGGCAGCACCATTGTTGATGTCCTCGAGTGAAGGGGGCTTCTAGTTGGCAGTGGACGAAAATAGTGATTGGCCCGAAGAGGGAGATCTCCTGATTTGCACGGTCAAGGACATTAAGCAGAATGGGGCTTACCTGACCCTAGATGGTTTTGATGGCCAGGAAGGCTTCGTTTTCGTGGGCGAAATTGCTGCTGGATGGGTGAAGAACATAAGGGCCCATGTCAGAGAGGGCCAGAGAGTTGTAGCCAAGGTAATTCAAGTCAAGAAGGACAGGAAGCGAGTGGAGCTCTCACTGAAAAGCGTCTCTGAAGAGAGGAGGAGGGAGACTGTTCAGTCTTGGAAAAATGAGGAACGCGCAAACCAAATCATGAGGGTTGCTTCCGAGAGGATTGGCTGGGACGAGGACAAGACATCGACGGTCTCAGGAGAGATGATCGAGTCCTTCGGAACTCTTTACGGGGCCCTGGAGGAATGTGCAATTAGTGAAACCGCCCTCTCAGATTCTGGTTTTGAAGGAGGCTGGATCGAGGTAGTGACTGCTCTCGCGGTCGAAAATATAGTGCCACCGTTTGTGGAAATTCGTGGAACACTGGATATCCAAGTTTGGGGTGAAGAAGGGGTCTATGCAATCAGGGACGCCCTATTGGACGCCGAATCTTGCGCGGAGGGCATTGAAGATGTAACTCTGACCTGCCACTACGACGGGGCTCCACACTATCGTGTAGATATCCGAGCTCCAGATTACCAGGCTGCCGAGTCTGTCTGGGTTGCAGCGACTAGTGCTGTAGAAGAAAGGATGGCTTCGGTGGATGGTTCACTATCAATAGAACGTACTTGAGACCCATTTTCACCCGTATGGTTCATTGACCCTTCTGCGGGCCAGCGGCATTGGGAGTATCATGGTAAGATCAAAATTACAACATTGCGCAGAGTGCGATATCTACGGATTGGGCCCCAATTGCGAGAAATGTGGGGCTATGATGTCACCTCCTTCGCCGCTAAAGTACTCTCCCGAAGATCCACAAGGAGCCAGGAGGAGGCAGCGGCAAGATGCAGGCAGTGATGAGTGGGTCGAGTCGCTGCCCTCTGCTGGAAAGGGTGCTAAGGGGGAAGAAGATTGAGCAAGACTTCTGTTCACTGGCTTGTTGGCGACCGCCTGCCGGAGCACTCAGCAATTCTGGAGGCCGTTCCCGGCGTGGGGAATGTTGGCAAGGTACTCGTAGACTCCCTAATTTCAAAGCATCCTAGCAGAACTCTTGGTTGGATTCTGAATCATGACCTACCTCCTCACTCCACTCTGGATGATGATGGCCTTCTGAGGCCCCCGAGGCTCGAAATTAGCTCTGTAATTCTACCTGATGGGAAGACGGTGATTACCATTGGTGGAGAGCTTCAGCCCATGACCCCATCAGGCCAACACGAGGTCGCAGAGGCGATTCTTTCTATGGCCAAGGAAAGTTCCTCTCCCCAGATTCTCGTCCTGGCTGGACTTGCATCCGAAGTGGAAAGCAGGGGAATTCACGTAATCTGCGCGGATCCGGGGGTTCGTAAGTCCCTGGAAGCTGCAGACATCCCAGTTAGCCGTGAACAGCCCGAAGCAGGAATGATTGGGATTGCAGGCCTCTTGGTCTCACTTTCCCCAATATTTGGGGTTCGCTCAATAGGCCTGGTCGCGGACACCGTTGGCGCTAGTGCGGATGTACTGGCAGCTGACAGGCTCTCATCGTGGATTGAGGAGGGATTGGATCTGAAGCTTGATCTGGATCTGGACTCCACTGAGGAAACGGCGAGGAAATTGCTAGAAACATACGAAATTAGTGGAACAATGGAAGAAGCCATGGGAGTCGAGGAAAATGACTCCCATGGGGACTTCTATGCATGACCGGGTGATAATTTGAGAGTTCTACTTGGCAGCGGAGGTATTGGTACTGAGCAGCGGAGGAAGCTGTGCATGGAGGAGATGAGCGATGCCTTCGAGGGAGTCAGTGAAGTCCTCTTTATCCCTTATGCCTCAAGCGACCACGATTCCTATCTCGAGGGAGCTAGGAGATTTACTGCTAGCGCCCCCTTCAATCTAGTTGGAATACACGAATATGATGATGCTCTAGAGGCGGTTATGGAGGCCTCCGGAATCTACGTCGGAGGAGGAAATTCATTCCTACTGGTACACGATCTCCACGAGAAGGGTCTGATAGGGGCGATTAGGCAAAGAGTCTCCGAGGGAATTCCGTATGTAGGAATAAGTGCTGGTTCTAACGTTGCATGCCCCACAATGATGACTACAAATGACATGCCGGTAATTTACCCACCTTCCTACGAAGGTTTTGGTATCGTCCCGTTCCAGATTAACCCCCACTACCATCCAGGAGGGATACTTTGGAGGGAGGGGGAAGATTTAGTGCAACACTTCGGAGAGACCCGTGCTAGACGAATTGCAGAGTTCCACCAGCACAATCCCACTCCGGTTATCGGGCTGTTCGAGGGTACTTTCCTGAGGTGGGATGGTGAGTCTGCGACTCTGGTTGGCGGCTCCGCGGAGATCTTCTCTGTCGACGATACCACCTTGAGAGTTGAGCATGGCGCCATCTTGGATGGATCGCTATCCCCCAGATGAGACGATTACCAGTTCCAGCTTGGTATCGTCATTGATGATTGATGTGTGAGGGATGATCGTATCTCCGAAAACTGCGAGGACGGTAGATGGGGGTATACTCAGCCTACTCAATACATCTGAAACGGAAATGGCGTCATCGGATTCGACTATGTGGACTTGACCCGAGTATTCGACCTCGACCCTCATTATGCTATGGCAGGCCAGTCAGCCTTATGTCTGATTCGCAGGTGGCGCATCTGCTGCCGAGATCGCATAGCCCGGTATTGCGGTGGATTCGAAATCCACTGTCCATTGGACGCGGGGGTTCAAATCCCTCTCTCGGCGCCATCAATAGTCTGGTAAGTCATCAGATGACCTCAGGGGGACTACCCTGGTGTTGGGCCCGATCTTGACTTGCGGACGGCCATTGAACTCGCCCACCTCCCCATTGAGGATTGCTATCTCATCCCCCCTACGCATGCTGGCAGCAGTGACTGGAATGAATTGCTTGAATGCTACAGCACCCGCCGAGCCAGACTTGTCCAGAAGCGTCACTGACCACCTAGATGTCCCGACTCCTGTTGGAAATGCATCAACTGACCATATCCTACCAATTACACTGATTCTTGTCTCAATCTCCACAATTGGCTCCGAAACTTCATCTCCTGCTATTGATATCGATGATTTATCATCCAGCTCAAGAACCATCTCGCCCCTCCACACAGAAGGTATCGCGCCCTCTACAATGACCCTGCTCCCATCTGAAATCGATCTTGTAACGATCTTGGGGGCGCCGTACCTAGATGGTCGGACCTTTGCTCTGTCATACCCATCTAAGAGCTTGAATGAGAGTTCTATGGAGCCATCTTCCTCTAGCCTTGGTCCCCTCAGACCTGAGACAGTTCCAGTCGCATTTACCCTAGTCTTCAGAGAACCTATCTGAGTGATAGGCCATGCATGTCCGAATCTCTCAATTCGATTCTCAAGAGGGAGTTCGAGTTCGTGTTCACCATTCTCACAGATTCCTCGTAAATCACAGTTGACGCACCTAGCCAGGGGATTTGGATCGAGGGGGACTTTGGATGGCTTTCCACCCTCGTCGAAGTACCTCAGTGGCGATGGTTCGGCGGGGCATTCCTCGATACTTGGGTCATTGGCATGTATCAGGGTGTAGATATCCTTCAACTGACTGCCATAATCGTGCAATTCACCGGATGTTGGCAAGGGTACCTCTTTCACCGAACCGGGTCCGAGATACCAAATCCCCAATGACTCTACTTCCTCGGATCTGTTGTGAGTTTCCCACCAAAGCCACGCGTAAAGCCTCAGTTGTTCGACGTATCCGCCTGATCTGTCCCCCTTTCCTATTGATGCCTTAATGTCAATGACCGATGGCCTTCCAGTCCATCTGTAAACTAAGTCATACTCGCCTTGGAACCATCCTTCCGGATGTGCAGTGGTCTGGGTAAAGGAGCCAGCGTCGGGATCAACGAACCACGGACGTGAAACTTCCCATGCCTCGCACCAAGATATCTCGGATCCAAGGGGTTGCGCGCATGGGTGTGGCTCTGCCCAAACTCTTGGGAAGCCATCGGGAGCGGGCCAATCATGCCTACCCGAGCCGGTCCTCCAGGAGTCTATTGAGGGCCCTCCTCGCGCCTTCAGACAGGATTCTACCTGATCTATGTGCATGAGTATTCCATTGGTCACCATATCTCTGCATTCCTGCTCGTTCGCCCCTTCCGAATCTCCAATTCGGTTGGAGATGGACTCCCAATCCGCCACTGCAGAATCCCAGCATGACTGGAAGTGAGCATCCGCACGGGACAGTGCCCATTCCTCGAGAGATTTCCTGCTATCTGGCCACTCTGTTTCGCCTAGGGTAAGCAAAGAAGGGGCGGGCCACAATTCCTCAAAGTCGTATGCCGGCTTACCATCTTCCAATATCGGAGACTTGAGGACATCTCCCGAGTTCGCTGGAACCAAGGAGGGAGAGTCCCTCAAGACCCTGGAAATGCATGATTCCGCAGCGTTCCCCCTGATTATCTGAGGAGGTAGTGGGCCGCGTAGCTTTGGAATGTAATTGTAATACCAAAGCCTTGGACATGCCTGCCATGTGACCATCTGGGAGGCTGAAAGCCTTCTGTAGGGATTTACTGAGTGGTCTCCGGGTTCCGCGGTTCTGACTGGCACTGCTGAACAACAGAGGTCGGGGCCATATCAACCCAACGTGGCCCAATCAAGGTCTGTGTTCGTTGAGCCAAACTAGCATGACTTCGGTTCTATCGAAAGTTGGGGTGACTTCGATGACTGCAACGGGAGCGTCCACTTCTTCTGAGATTAGCTCTGCGATAGGCACTGGGACCTCTATCCTGCCCTCTTCCTGGTCATAGTGCATGAACCTCCTAGGAAGTTCAGTGAACTCAGAAATATCGTCTATCCAATTGGAGTGATCCTCGGGCTTCGAATAGACGGCCCCGAAGACCAAGGTCGCATCCTCACTCAGTGACTCATGAGGTGCAATAGTTGCCTCACCCCTCCTCATGAACCTCCTCCTCATCTGGCCAGCATCCTTGTAGACCGAAGTGCAGTACTTCAGGTGGAAACCGTATGGCTCCCTTACTTCTCCATCCATTGGATCCTTTGCCCCTATCGATGCTGCCATGACCCTGTCCCTTAGTGACTGGGCGAGTTCTGATGAGCCTTCGGCGCCTGCCGTTATCTCCGTGGACAAGTTGAATCCCCTGAGTTCCATATTGTCATGGTTCCCAACGGTTATCTCCAATTCATTCAGATTCAAGAAGCTGACATCGAACTCTCTGAGGTCTTCAAGAATCTGCATCAGTTCCGCTCCCTTGTCTGGCTCACATGGGAGTTCCACGCCAGTGAGAATGCCCGCCTCTGAGCAGGCTGATATCGTGTCCTCATACTGCTCTGACTCAAGGTCTAGGAAGTGGAATCTTATCTCGTCGAGGCCGGCATCGGCAAAGTCAGAAGCCCACTCCGGACGGAATGGTATGCTCGTGTACATGTGGATGTGAAATTCGGGGCCGAATTCTTCCTTCAGGGCCCTGATTCCTTCTAGGGACCTGTCCTTGGCCATCAGAGGGTCCCCCCCGGTAATTCCTGCGCCTGTTGCCCTCATGGCCCGCGCTTCCTCTATTACTTCATCGAATGACTCGCAGGGCCTCTCATTCGCGTACATGAAGTCGATGTCTCGCCGGGTCTCGGAGAGTGGGCAGTAGTCACACCTCCAATGGCAATTACCCGTAATGAAGAGGACTAGTTTACTGCCCATCTGGCACTGAATACATCCCTCGCAGTCGGCTAGATCTGCTACCTCTGCCTCCACTGAAAACTGTGGGATTGCACTCATTTCATCTCCCCCTTAGATGCCGTCTCCAAGAGCCAAGTATGGAATCCCGAGTCACCAGACAATTCCGGATGGAACGTCAATGCTAGGACGTTACCACTCATCACCCCAACTACCTCCTCACCGTGTATAGCTGAAACCCCGGAGGCATGGGATGTGAACTTTGGTGCCCTGATGAAAACCCCCGGGAACTCTCTGCCGAGGAGTGGTGAGAAGACAACGTCCTGGAATGAGTCTGATTGCCTTCCATAGGCATTACGATCAATCATGGCATCGACGAGGGGGGCGCCCCCGTCCTGAGGGTCCGTGAGAAGTATTGCCCCGGCACAGGTCCCAAGGACCGGTCGTGATGGATTGTCCCTAATCCAGTGGAACAGCCCCGGGAGGAGGCTGGATGACTGGTCGAGACCTGTAAGTCTCATTGTGGTCGATTCACCTCCAGGAAGTACCAATGCATGCGGATCGCATGATTGCAGTTCAGTTAGTTTCCTTATCTCGTGGACATCTATCTGAATGCCAGAATACTCAGATGCCGCCTCAAGTGCTGCCACATGCGCATGACGGGCCCCCTGCAGCATGACTAGACCGATACGTAGCACGCCCTAGCGTCTCGACTAGTGGAGATGAACCCTATCGTGTCTTCCGATGGGCTGAAAGACCGGTGATTGTACGTCTAGGCATGACCGGAGCGGGCCGGGTGCACAATTTCGGTGCGGGGCCTGCAGTACTGCCCTTGGAGGTGGTCAATGAGGTGGCAGAGGCGCTACCCAACCTAATGGGAAGCGGTTTCGGGTTGTTGGAGGTATCGCACAGGAGCGATGTATTCCAGAACGTGATTGATTCGGCCGAGGAGCGGGTTAGGAGGGTCCTTTCGGTACCCGATGACTATCACGTCCTGTTCCTCCAGGGAGGCGCTTCCACCCAATTCTACATGACCGCTCTGAACATTCTCGGGGATGGAGGCAAGGCTGACTTCCTCGTTACTGGAGGATGGTCCCAGAAGGCCGTCAAGGAGGCAGGGAGGATTGGTGACGCGAAAGTGGCGTGGGATGGCTCAGCAGAAGGCTTCAAGTCGGTCCCAGACAACGGAGACTACAACATCAGATCTGATGCTGACTACCTGCACTACACCTCCAACAACACGCTCTTCGGCACTCAGTTCCACCACCTTCCTGACAGCGAGGGAAAGCCCCTGGTTGTAGATGCGAGCTCTGACATCTGTGGGACCTCCCTTGATATCCCCTCCCACGACTTGGTTTATGCGGGCGCACAGAAGAACCTCGGGCCGAGCGGCGTGACCCTGGTCATCCTCTCCCCATGGGCCATGTCCCGAATAGGGGAGGGGCTGCCGACCATGCTGGACTACAAGACGCACGTATCCAAGGGTTCGATGTTCAACACGCCCAACACATTCGGAATTTTCGTTCTTGACAGAGTCATGGCTTGGGTCGAGAGGAATGGGGGGATAGAGGGCGCCATAGAGCGGAACAGGGCAAAGGCCTCGCTCCTCTACCGAGAGCTGGACAGGACCGCCTTCTGGGTCCCTCATGCAGATAGTGGTTCCAGATCATTGATGAACGTGACATGGAGACTTGCCGATGAGAGTCTGGAGCCTGTGTTCCTGGATGAGTCGGCTGCGGCTGGCCTCGGTGGCCTGAAGGGGCACAGGAGTGTCGGAGGAATCCGGGCTAGCATGTACAACGGTTGTCCGATTGAGAGTGTAGAGGAGTTGGTTTCCTTCATGAAGGGATTCGAGTCGAGGCACGGGCAGTGATAGCATGGACGCGAGGGGTGTTCTAGACATCCTGGACCTCACGCTCCTAGACCACGATGCATCGGAGTCGGACTTGGACGAGCTGTGCAAGAAGGCTAACCTCCACAGACCTGCGGCAGTATGCGTTTTCTCCGAGCATGTTGCATTCGTCAGAGAGAGGCTCGAGGATGAGATATCGGTGGCGGCGGTGGCAGGCGGATTTCCCGTGGGCTGGCAGGACGCTGCATCAGTCCTCGAAGCTGTGGATAATGCAGTGAGTTCAGGTGCAGACGAGGTAGACTGCGTCCTGGAGCCAAGGGACTCGCCTGACTTCCCGGGCGCGCATGAGCTCTCCCTGCTCACCTCGATGAGAGAGGGTTCTACCGGTTGTAAACTCAAGGTCATCATAGAGACGCCCCTACTCAGCGAGCACGACATTCGAGCTGTTTCGCGAATGGCCCTGGCAGCAGGTGCTGACTTCGTAAAGAGCTGTACGGGAAAGAGGGGTTCGTGTAGTGACGAGGACGCCCGTCTCCTGTCTTTCGAGGTCAAGAGGCACTCTATTGCCATGGGTGAAGAAAGAGGCGTGAAGCTCTCAGGAGGAATTCGGGTCATGGACGACGTAGTTCGCCTACTCGGGATTGTGAATGGGCAGTACGGGGAAATCTCCGGCCCCAGTCGGCTCAGGATAGGCGCATCATCGCTCTTGGATGACATTCTGGAATGATTGGTGGGCTCGGCAGGAATTGAACCTGCGATCTTCGCCATGTGAAGGCGACGTCATAACCCCTAGACCACGAGCCCCGCTTCAAAGCGGGCCGAGTTCTCACGATAAGTATGATGACGCACCTAGGTCACCATCTCCCGCCGGAATCAAAAGTCCGGCCCGATTCGGGCACATGTGAATGCGAGGCTGGACTTCGGAGTCCTCAGAGAGAGGGACACCTGGAAGGGGTTCGGAGTGGGCGTTGTCCTGTTCTGCATCATAGGATACTCGTCACTCAGCCTATTCGGGCTATCATCGTCCGCATATGGCGTAAGTGACGAGGTCGTGGTGGTTCCTGACTTCGAGGTTGATTCGATGAACAGGACAGGGATTGACGACTCCATAGCTGACGATTCCGGGGTGATTCGTCTTAGTGACCTGCGAGGTAGCGTGGTCGTCCTAGACTTCATGGCAGTGGATTGCGCCAACTGCCACTACGTCCAGGAGCACATTGACCAGAACCTCAGAGAGTGGAGGGGGCTCGGGGGCGAGTACCCTGTGATCGCCCTCTCCGTGGCCACATGGTACGCGTACGAGGACTTCAGCAGGATCAACTCGACCTTCGGGGACCCCGATTCTGACAAGCACATGGGATGGCCGGTTGCGAACGGGGGGCCTGAGTCCGTGATCCTCGAGGACGGGACTAGGGGAGACATCGTGGAGCACTACTTCGCGCAGGCAATCCCACTTGTCCTGGTTATTGACCACGAGGGGTATGCTGTCGCCAAGGAGAGCACTGGGACGCCACTCGATGGCTGGTCCTCATTCGACTCCGCCATCGAGATGGCTAACGACGGTAATGCGGATTCACTCAGGTTCGGCATTGAGAAGCCCGATAACTCGATGGCGGGAGTCTTCATGATAGGCCTGTTCCTAGGGATCCTGGTCTACTTCTCACCCTGCGCCTTCCCCGTCCTCCCCTCATACATCACCTACTACCTGAACCTCGGAATGAGGCAGGACGAGCTCTTGGAGGCCGGGAAGATTACAGGTAGCATGCCCAAGCCAATCGAGGTGGGTGTTTTCGCGGCCCTGGGCCAGCTGACCTTCTTCGGGGCCGTGGGAGGGATAATCTTCGGACTGGACGGGATAATAGACCTCTCTGGAGCACTGCACGACATCGCTGTTGCCATAGCCTGGCTTCTCATCATCCTCGGAGGGCTGATGCTTCTGGGATGGACGTCCCACCTCCTGACATGGGTGCAGGGAGCTCTGGACAAGTACCAGACCGATGAGACAGACGAGAGGTTCACCCCCAGGAGGAACATGTTCCTCTGGGGCATCGGATACAGTGCCGCATCAGTGGACTGCACTGCAGCGGCCGTCTTCCCCTTCGTAGCATGGCTTACAGTGGTCGGCAACGGCGCCTTCCTCTCGGGGATGCTGGGGCTAGTCCTCTCTGCCACCATACTGATGATCACAGTAACCGCCCTAGTCGGCATGGGGAGGCAGGCGATGCTCGACTTCCTGAGGAGGTCGACAGGAGTCGTCAAGGCGACTGGGGCTTGGATGATGATGTTCGCAGGATTTGGACTTCTAGCATACCTTACCCAACCTGAAACGGTTTCATGGGTACTCGGCTAGAGAGTTTTGTTATTGATAGCAGCAATATACTAGATGTTGTCCGCCACAATTCAATGGAACCCATAATGGGAATGGTTCTGGTTGTATCGCTAGTAGTCTGCGCATACATGTCTTGGAACATTGGGGCGAACGATGTAGCCAATGCGATGGGCACCTCTGTCGGCTCTAGAGCGCTCACTCTCAAGCAGGCTGTAGTGATAGCAGCAATTTTCGAGTTCGCAGGGGCTTTCTTCGCAGGGGATGCAGTGACAGACACGGTACGAAAGGGAATACTATCTGTGGACTTCGAGACGGTCACGGAAAGTTTCGCAAATGATCTGATGTACGCATTCATTGCTGCAATGATGGCCGCAGCGGTCTGGCTTACTGTAGCCACAAGATACGGACTGCCAGTTTCCACAACTCACAGCATTATTGGTGGAATTGTCGGTGTTGGATTGGTATTGGAAGTCCAGCATGACATATCTCTGATTGACTGGGAGGTTATTCGCAAGGTCGTGATGTCATGGGTGGCTAGCCCTCTGATGGGTGGCCTCCTGGCGTTCTTCACTTTCTTCATAGTCAGAGAAACCATTCTAGAAGCCGACGATCCAATTTCTAGATCGAGATGGCTTGCCCCGGTTCTAGCCATACCGACATTCTTCGTGCTGGGGCTGGCTCTTCAATTCAAGGCGTTGAAAGGATTCTTCTCAAGGGCAGAGTCAGAGGGCTGGATTGAGAGCAAATACGACTGGCTGCCAGTCAAGGAGAATGGTTCTTGGAACCCAATGGACGCAAATGCTTGGTTTCCCATCAACAGCCTGATACTAGCAGGCATTGTCGCTGTGATTGCTGCATCGGCCCTCGGCTATGTCCTCAGGAACTACGAGTTCAAGGGAGAGAAGGAAGGTTTCCACGGGGTCGAGAGGATTTTCGTCTGGTTGCAGGTCATCACAGCCGCCTATGTCGCATTCGCCCATGGTGCCAATGACAGGTCGAACGCCATCGGACCCATGGCGGCCGTATACCAGGTTCTGTCAAGCGGAGGTGAGTTGGCCGCGACGGCGGAGGTGCCCGTATGGCTGGTCCTTCTTGGAAGCGCGGGAATCGCTATCGGTGTGATGACCTGGGGGTGGAGAGTCATGGACACAATCGGAAACAAGATCACTGACATCACCCCGACGAGGGGTTTCGCTGCAGAATTCGGGGCCGCTACCACCATCCTAATCTTCTCGATGCCCTTCCTCGCAGTTCCCGTTTCCACCACTCACACCCTAGTCGGTGCAGTTGTAGGAGTTGGCCTAGCCGGAGGGGCGAAGGCCGTCGACTTCCGGGTGTTCGGTAAGATTTTCGCCTCTTGGGTGGCAAGTCTACCTGCTGCTGGATTTGGCTCGATACTGATTTTCGTCACCGTGGCTTCCGACCCTATCAAGCTGCTTGTCGTCATACCAATCGCACTTGCTGGTGTGTTTTACGTCATATGGAGCACCAAGGACGACGAGGTCCACGTTGAGGATGCGCTCGCAGAGGTGAGTGGTCCCGAGGTCGGTTCGCCTACCTACTTCGAACTATTCCACACCCATGCTGAAGCGGTGAACGAGACCGTTGGGCACATGCTGGTAGCCGTCAACGCGGCTGCTGACGGTAAGGATCCGACTGGGGAGATCGAGGCCACTGTGGCTGCTGAGCTCAGGGCTGACAACATCAAGAACGACCTGCGAAAGACCATTGGCTCAGGCCAGTGGAGCCTTCTCCTGAGGTCGGAGGACTTCATGGAGATGCTGAGCAAGCAAGACAGGATTGCGGACTACGCGCAGAACGTCGCTGAGCAGCTATCGTTCAGGCCCCTCTACGGAAACGAAGAAGCCAGAAACGCATTGAAGGAGATGGGGGAGTCTGTGGCAAAGACCGCTTCCCTGTATGAGGACTCAGTCGCCGCACTGCGTGACCTCACGCTGTCGGGGTACACCAAGGCCGGTCGTGAGAAGCTAGGCGAACTAATTGACAAGGTGAATCTCGCCGAGCACGATGCCGATCTAGTAGAGGGGAGGGCAGCGTCCCTGGTCTTCAGCGAGGGTGATGATGAGGCTCTCGCGGCCATGCACATGTACAGGGTCCTGCAGAGGATGGACGATGTTGCGAACGCGTGCGAGACGGCCGCCAACGCCTTCCTGCCGATAGTCTACAACAACTAGTCCTGCCAACCTGACTCAGTGGCCATCTCGGATGGCCCCCTGTGCTCGACCATCTCCATTAACGGCATGAAGAGCCTCCAACACACAACCCCGACTAAAGCTCCGGTGAAAAGGTCGAACAGGTAGTGCTGCTTGGTAGCCAGGATGCTTATACATAGCAAGACCCATTCAATCCACAGGATGGCAAGGAAGGCAGAGGCCGCCTTGCTCTCTGGATACTCCCTGACGACCCAGAACGTCATCAGCCTAGCAAGCAGGTATGAGTGGACGATGTGAAGGCTCGGCCATGCGTTCCATGGATTGTCGGAGAAGTGGATGAATCCGAAGAGCGCCTCCTCGAATGCATTTGGGGGATGATCCAGCCAATGTGTGTCGAGCTGGTCCCTCAGGTCTATCTCGGCAGGAAGGGCCATGAAGAAGAATACGCATAGCATCGTGGCCAGAGCCAGCCCCTGAATTGCGAGTGCGAGCTCCATCCTTCCCCTGTCGTTGCGAGGGGCCACGATCAGTGTCGCTGGGTAGAACAGGTATAGTGCGGTATACGGTATGATCATCCAGTTGATCACTGGGAAGTCACGGTCGAAGGCTATCTCGGGATCCCAGACGGTCCCCAGGTAGCTCGCTGCGATGTTGTTGGACACGAAGTACGGAACTGCCACGCAAGTCAGGCCGATGATGAAGACGAACAGAGTGAACAGCCATCCTCCCATGCCCTCCCTACGAGACCACATGGGCCTCCAAACGCCCTTCCAGGGAAGGAGGATCGATAGTGGTGCACTTCCTTCCACGGAGTCACGAAGGAGGGTCCGTTCATGAACAAAGCGCAAGGCCTGCTCATTCGCCATCAGGAAGTGCGTAGGAGGCCGTGATCGTGGCGATGGAGGAGCCTATGACTGCTGAGAGGAAAACGTGCAGGTTCGCTAGGCCGAACTCGTTGGTCGGCGAGAAGACGTAATAGATGCCAGTCCCGATATCCACGGTATACGCGCCGTAGAGGACCACGGAGAGCAGTCCGCAGACAGCGCCAATCAGTGCGCCCTTGGAAGAGACGCCCTCCCACAGGGTGAGGAGGACCGGCATCACCGTGGCTGCAGCTAGCAAGTCGGCGAAGAGGAATATCTGAAACACACCGAGTGCATCGAAGGTGAACAATCCAATGATGGGGACACTGAAAGGAACGGTAGGGCCAGTGGCCAGATAGATTGCTACGGGAATCAGACCGATTGTAAGGTAACGTGCATTCTGCAGGTCCATCGTGTTATCACTGAGATCCCTCGAAATCGAAGCCACAACAGCATTCTGTAGAGTATCGACGCTTGAGCAGACCAGTGCTACTGCAAGGACGATGAATGCAGCAACGAAGAGGGTTCCTGCACCCTCAATCAGATAGAAGAAGGCAGCAGAAGGATCATCCACTGCGCCCTGCCCGGCGACCACGGTCCCGAGCACACCCATGACGAAGACCAGTGGCAAGACAAGCCCCGCTGCTAGCCAGGCGCCCTTTGTCAGGGCCTCGTCCGACTCGGATGCCCAAGCCCGCTGCCAGTTACCCTGAGAGAACATCTCTGCTGCGGTAATCGCCACAACCAGAGCTAGTCCGGATTGGAATGAATCCATGTATGACATTGAGCCGATGCTCCATGAGTCTTCGGTATTGTATGCCTTGGCATCGGCAATGAGGCCGTTGATATCTCCTCCAAACAGGACCAACAGCAATGCCACAACGAGGAACATGATTGTCCATGCTTGCACACGGTCAGTTGCCAGAGATGCAGGGAGCCCTCCTCGCGAGATGTATGCTGCAGTCACTATTCCCACCATGCCCATGGGGATGAGTGGTTCCATCTCAGAGAGGGTTTCCATCGCCTTTCCTATAGCGGTAAATTCGGCAAAAAGGAAGGTGAACATGTAGAGCACCGAAATCAATCCCACATAGACCTGCATTGGCCTGCCTAGGCGGATGCGCACATAGTCCGCCAGAGTCACTCCAGACGGCAGCCTCTCACGGATCATCGGCCCGACATACGCCAGAAGTAGGAATGGCGTGGACGCGGAGACGGCGTAGCCGACGACATCCCAGAAACCGCCGTAGTATCCGACCTCAGATGGGGCGAAAAGGATCCATATCCCCATCCCGGAGGCGAACAGGCTCAGCCCGATTCGCAGCCAGTCCTGCGAGCCCCTGGCCGAGAGGTAGTCATCGGCCTCGAACACCTTGGCATTCGATGCTCGGTATCCAATGTAACCGAAGACACCCAGCGTTGCAATCATCAATCCGTATGCGATGTTCGTATCCATTTCTCTCCCTCCGCTGGTATTACCCAGATCAGGTCAAAGGGTCGTCGCCTCGCAGCGACCTCTCAGCACTAAGCTCCCCATTCACCCCTTAGGAAACAGGATTTTCAATGTTGGGACCTCATTCGTCCGCTCCCATGAACGGATATGTCCAGTCCTGGGGTATGTCGAGGGCCCTCTTGACTGAGCGTGGCGATATCCACCGGAGCAGGTTGAGAGGCCCTCCGGCCTTGTCGTTGGTGCCAGACGCCCTGGCTCCCCCGAATGGCTGCTGGGCCACCACGGCCCCGGTTGGCTTGTCGTTGATGTAGAAGTTCCCGGCAGTGAACCTGAGGGCCTCGTAGGCCTTCTGGACGTTCTCCTCAGAGCTTGAGAATATTGACCCAGTTAGAGCGTAGGGGGAGGCTTTGTCACAAATCCCCAGGACCTCCTCGAAGTCATCGTCCTCGTACATGTAGACCGTAAGTACGGGTCCGAAAATCTCCTCTATCATAGACTCTGAGTTTGGGTCCTTGGTCAGGATAATGGTAGGCTCGATGAAGTATCCAACCGAGTCGTCGTACCCCCCTCCGCAGACGATTTCGCAGGTTTCCCTTTCCGAGGCCCTGTCGATGTATCCAGAAATCTTGTCGAATGCCCTCTTGTCGATCACGGCAGTCATGAAGTTGGTGAAGTCCCGGGCGTCGCCCATCTTTACCTTGCCAATCTCGCTTATGAGGTCCGCAGAAATCCCGTCCCAGACGGAGCGGGGTATGTATGCTCGGCTCGCTGCCGAGCATTTCTGACCCTGGTACTCGAAGGCCCCCCTTAGTAGTGCGACCATGAGGCCCCTCCTGTCGCAGTCTGGGTGGGCGACGACGAAGTCCTTTCCCCCTGTCTCGCCGACTATCCTTGGATAGGATCTGAGGTCGGGCAGAGCGAGTCCTATCTCCTGCCAGAGACCCTGGAATGTAGCGGTCGATCCGGTGAAGTGCAGTCCTGCGAAGTCCGGGTTGGATAGTGCCACCTCAGTTATCTCAGCGCCAGAACCTGGCAGGAAATTGATGACACCGGGAGGGAGTCCTGCCTCCATCATCAGTTGCATGAGGACGTAGTTGGAGAGGTATGAGTTTCTACTGGGCTTCCAGACGCCGGTGCACCCGACGATAGCCGGGGCGCTGGGCAGGTTCGCAGCGATACTTGAGAAATTGAAGGGAGTTATCGAAAGGACGAAGCCCTCGAGGGGGCGGATGTCCGTTGAGTTCTGGACGCCCTCGGGTGAGACCAATGGCTGGAAGTCGTCGTGGAAGCCCCTTGCGTAGTGGCAGTTGAACCTCCAGAAGTCGATAAGTTCGCATGCGGCGTCAATCTCTGCTTGGAAGGCGGTCTTGGACTGATTGAGCATGGTAGACGCATTCACCCTCATCCTCCAGTCACCGGCGAGTAAATCAGCACATCTCTCGAAAATCTCGCATCGTGCATCCAGCCCCATTGCTATCCAATCACTCTGAGCGGACACGGCGGCCTCACATGCCGCCTCCATCTGGTCTCTGCCTGCCAAATGCACCTTTGCGAGCACATGGTCGTGTTTGTGGGGGATGACCTGTGTTGTCGTGGTACCCGTGTAGACTTCCTCGCCATTGATGATGCAGGGGATCTCGATTACCTCGGACATCTGCCTGTCAATCTCCATCATCAGAGACTCTCTCTCGGCACTGCCCGGGGAATATCCCAATATCGGCTCATTCGTGGGTTGTTCGGACATGCTACTCGCTGGTGGCACCCATCTAACATTGTTACTGTTGAGTAATTTCGATTAGGACCACTCGGTTGGCTCGTCCTTCTTGGACTTCTTCCAGTGCCTGTAGCACGACTTGCATACCGTAATCCTTCGAGAATCCTTACTCAGGCCCGACTCCCCCCATACGTCAGCTGCCCTGTCGAATGCGAGTTTCCTGCCCCCTACCTTCTTGTCGGCCCAGTTCTGACATCCTGCGACATCGCACCTTGCCTCACCCACGTACTCCTCGTCGGACTTGGAAGAGGACTTGGAATCAATCCCGGCCTCCTTGCGCCTCTTACGGGCATTGGACTTGAATCCCATGTTTTCCCGCCTTAGTCAGTCGATTAGAAGGTTGCCTCGACAGGGGCGACGTCGAAGGGGCCTCCTGCGCTAGCTATCGAGGCCCTCCTGTCTGGGCCGACTCCGACGCTTACAACGGGTATGCCTGACAGCTCCTCTATCCTGCGAACGTAACTGAGTGGGACCTCTGGCATCGCCTTGAGTCCGGACCCGGATGTCCTGGATTCGTCTGCCATTGCTATCCACTCGTCATCGGACAGCGCGGGGAAACCAGGGTGAGTCTCGTAAACCGGGGTGCACCTGGCCAAGTCGTCACAGCTGGTGGGCATGACATCGATTACTTTCCCATCCAATTCGTATCCTGTGCAAATCTTGATCTCCTCGAGGCCCCCCAACACATCCAGTTTGGTCAATACTATCCCAGTGTATCCGTTTATCCTGTGACTGTCCCTAAGGGCAACCATATCCAGCCACCCTGTCCTTCTGGGCCTGCCCGTTGTGGTGCCAAACTCGTGGCCGACCATGGCCATGTGGTTTCCAGGTCCGTCCTCGTAGGGTAGCTCGGTTGGGAAAGGGCCATTACCGACTCTAGTGGTGTAGGCCTTGGAAATCCCGAAGCACTGTGTGACATGTCCCGGGTGAATTCCGGCCCCATGTGTCGCGTTGGCCCTGCTGGTCACCGAGGAAGTCACGAATGGATATGTCCCCTGGTCGATGTCTAACATGGCCCCTTGAGCTCCCTCTAGGAGAATGTTCTCCCCATCCATGAGTGCCTTATCGACCATCAGCCCTGTATGCCTAATCGCACCTCCGAACCTGTCGATAATCCACTGCAGATCGGACTTGAGTGATTCTGCCTCAATCCTGTCCTCTACCCCCACTGAGGCTAGTTGCTTGTTCATCCTGTCCACCGTCTCGGAAATCTTCGTCTGATCCGAAACGACGGCCCCCAAGTCAACGAATCTGATGCCGACCCTCTCAATCCTGTCCCTGTATGCTGGCCCTATCCCCCTGCCAGTGGTTCCGACGACCTTGTCCGCGCTATCGTACATCCTGTGGAAGGGGAGTATCACGGATGCTCTCTCACTGATGAAAAGGCGGTTCCCCTCAGGACTCTCCCCTGTGAGTTCCTTCCACCTGTCTAGCTCCTGTTCGAGTACCCATGGATCGATAACCATGCCATCGCCGAGGACCAAATTGCAGTTCAGCTCGGTCACCCCAGATGGAATCTGGTGAAGCTTCAAGGTAGTATCGCCGAGCACTATTGTGTGGCCGGCATTATTCCCTCCCTGGAACCTGACAGCCCATGTGGAATCTGCCGCTAGCTGGTCTATCGCCTTCCCCTTTCCCTCGTCCCCCCACTGGGCTCCGAGCACGACGCTAGCAGGCACCGTAGATTGGGGCGCTACTGCGGGTGCTTGAATGCTTTGGAAGCGTTAGGTGCAAAAAGGCGGGGTATTGCTCACGAAGCGGTTATGAAGGGCAGGTAGGTCGGCGGTCTCATGGCTCAGAGGCACCCAGTCGCAGAGGCGCGACTTCTGAAGAAGTGGATTTGCATGAAGTGCTCGGCTACACACAGGGGAAACAAGAAGCCCGGCGCATGCCGAAAGTGTGGCTACAAGAACTTCAGGCCCAAGTCGGCTGAGAGACGTCAGGGCGTTTGATTACGCATAGCCCTGTTTCTTTCAGGGATTCTCAATCATGAGCGTTTGACCTCTGCCATGAGGGTCTCTAGTGCAGTCTGTATCTGAAGACAAAGCGGGCCATAGTGAATAGGGAGGTTCGTGTCATTGAATATCTCGTCTAACTTCGAGGCGGTCATTCCGAGCCTTACATCCATGTCCTTGTCCTTGTTCAGGAGCCACTTATCTACCGACTCCTTGGCCGAGGCCCTGATGTTACGTGGAACCTGGCTGTCGTCCAACTGCCCAAGTACCTGGGCTATCTGCTGAATCCTCGCTTCTATGTCTGCCAAGCCAATCCCCAGTTGCCAGCGACCGGTGAGTGCTCCTTAAGCGCATCCCTGTGGCGAATCTGTATCTTACTCAACCGTGCCATTCAGCCCATGGCATGTCAGTGTTGGAAAGGCCCTCTCCTGGGCCATCCCTGCCCAGTGATATCAGCCCCACTGATACTCCCTCTTCGATGAGTTCGGAAATTCCCCACGACATGGCTTCTGAGAGGGTGTCTCCGTTTTGGAGAACCCTCTCACTGACCTTGTAACTCAGAAGCGCGGTCGTGATGGCCTCGCCCTCTCCTGTGGCTGCGACTGATAGGTCCCCAGAAGCCCAGAAGCCACACCCTGGTAGGGGGACGTCTCCGACTCGGCCCGGGGGCCTGTAGCTGCAGCCACCCGTGCTTGTTGCACAAGCCATGGCACCCGTCGAGTCCCGGGCTATCACCCCTACAGTATCGCCTATCCCTTCTGCGGGCGGCCTTCCCTCGACACGGGCCCTTTTGTGGCCCCTGGAGTCCGCCCAGTCCCTAGCCCCCACGCCCGTTAGTCCATTGATCGGCTCGTCGAGTAGGTCGGCTGCGACTCGGATTGGATTGGGGGTGTCTTCCATTGCTATTACGAAACCCATCCTGCCGTCACTGACGTGCAGAGACGCGTCCAGAAGAACTGAGCCATCATTACGGAAAACACCTCCCGTTCCTGCGTTGAAGACTGGGTCGTCCTCCAAAATCACACATGCCTCGACTGCTGCCTCGAGAGCAGATGCGCCTGACTCGAGCATGTCGGCTGCGACTTTCACAGCGGCTTCCACGTTCTTTTGCCTGTCCGGGCCCGGACCGGCCCCCCCATGCGCTACGACCGCGGGTATCGACTCTGGCACCACATCCCCCGACCGAGGGATGCGAACAGGGACTTAGTTAGAGCGGTCATTCTATGCCGATGGTTGCTTGTCGGTTTGTGAAGTGAATGTGTCAATGACCTTGGCCAGACGCTCCACTAGGCTAACCTTCTCCTCTGCACCCACCAATGCGAACTGCAGCACCTCATCCAGAGAGTCTACGGGGTGAATCTTGACCATTGACTCGTACTTCTCGTCAATCAGAACATCCTGTAGGTTTGCACGTGGGATAATTACAGTCTCAATGCCCGCCTTCGCTGCGGCCTCTATCTTTGCGGTCACACCTCCGATTGGAAGGACTTCCCCCCTAACCGAGAGAGAGCCGGTCATAGCCAGGTTCTGCTCTATGGGTACGCCCTCGAAAGCACTAATGATAGCGGTAGCCATGGTTATCGAGGCACTGTCTCCATCAACATTGTGGGTGCCTGGAAATTGGACGTGGAGATCGAAGTCTTTGATGTCCTTGCCTGTCAGCTTCTTGACTACAGCACTGATGTTCGTTACGCTCTCCTTTGCCATGTCTGAGAGTCCGCCTGTCGCGATGACCTGCCCGGAACGACCTTGGGCAGGCGTTACCATAGCCTCGACGGGGAGCACCACTCCCGAGAAATCAGAGAGGCCGCTATCGGCCCCCAGTACCGCTAGCCCGTTTATCCTGCCAACTCTGGTTCCCCGGTTTACCAACATGGCGTATTCTGACTGCCGTTCCAGATACCTGTCAGCTACCTGCTGCTCTAGTGGCTTTGCGATTGCCCTGGCACGTGCGATGTGCTCTGCACCCACCAGATCGGCTCCCTCCTCAGAAGCCAGGTCTCCTGCGATTCGCACGAGGCCACCTAACTCCCTCAGTCTGAGGGACAACCTGCCCCTCCTTCCACTACGCCTCTGCGCCTCCTTCAGAATCAGTCCCATCGAGTCCCGGTTGAAGTGTGGAATGGCGCGACCCGAGTCCTTGTTCTGCTCGTTCCTTACCTCCTGAGCGATGAACCTGATTAGCCTCCTGCGGTTTCTCTCCGTGTCCCTCATATCCGAGTTTACGTAGACCTCGTATCCGTAACCTCTGATTCTGCTCCTAAGTGCAGGGTGCATCTGCTGAATGCTGTCGAGGTTTCCTGCTGCCACAAGTATGAAGTTGGTAGGGACTGGTTCTGACTTGGTGAGTGCACCAGATGACCTCTCTGAACGGCCGCTGATGGAGAGTTCGCCCTCTTGCATCGCCACTAGGAGTGCCTGCTGCTCCTCCATCCTGAGCATCCTAATCTCATCTATGTAGAGGACCCCTTTGTTGGCCCGGTGAACTGCTCCTGGCTCAACCCTCTCGTGAGCAGGAGTGGCTAGATCGGCACCAGACTGAAACGGGTCGTGCCTGACGTCGCCGAGGAGCGCTCCAGCCAGAGTGCCGGTCGCATCAATAAATGGAGGGTCATCGTTTCTGCCTCTCTTTATCAGGAGTTTTGGGATGTTTGACTCGTCGCCGGCCGTCAGTCTGGTCCTCAGGAAGAAGTAACCAAAAATCAGCAGGAATGAGCCGAAGATTAGGGTCATAATGTCGCCTGTTTGCAATACTGCGAGAATTAAGGCAGCGCCAATCACCATTACGACGAACAGAAGGGTCCGATTTGTGCGCTCCCTCTGTAGCCTTATCTGCGCCTTCCTCTCCGAGATAATCGCGGATCCCCTTCCAGCGGGAACAGTCCTGACCCTTGGCTCGTTCTCATCCTCCGTGTTCCTGTATACAAGAATGTCCTCGAGGCTGTCCTTTGGGAGGAACTCTGTCATTGAGCGGGCGAGCATAGACTTGCCCGTACCTGGATCGCCCACCATTATCATGTGTCGACGTTGCTCTGCTGCCTTGCGTACGACGATTGAGGCAGCTTCCTGCCCGATTACCTGATCTACCAAATTATCTGGGATGGGGACAGCAGCCGTGGAGGCGATATCGACGCCATCTATCCACTCCTCCACAGGAGTCTCGCAAATGGGGTCCTTGTCCTCTCCAATTCCAAATGCTGGACCCTCTTCCCACGAGTCCAGATGATCCACGGGGGACTCTGGGGACGTGTCTTGGGATTCTGAATCGTCGGACATAATGCACCCTCCGCAGCCCTTGCTGAGGCTGACACCTTCTTGAAGGTGTGTTAGGGAAGTGAATATGGGAAATGTTCACTTTCTCCTACTTAGGTACTCTTCTCCGTAGTAATGCCACTGTTCCATGGACCAGCCTTCGGGGAGCCCCTCAGGAGGCAGTTTGGGAGAGATTGGAGGCGGTGGTGGGGCAAGTCCGGGAGGCCTTGGGGGCGTGATAGCGGGCGTACCTCGCCGCTGGCTTTCGTAACCGCTCTCATAGCTGTCATAATCGTATACCTCCTGTTTTCTCCTGAGCACGACCGCTAGACCGAGTGCTAGTGCCACAAGGACAAGGAGTGCAGAGCCTGCAATTCCGACAGTTAGTAGTGAAATCGATGAGGATGATGTGGAGTCTGTATCCTGTTCCTCTTCTGGTGATTCTGTCACTTCGGATGGCTTGGTGGCGAAGGTCTTGAATTGGGTTTGTGTGGCTCTGTCAAAACCATCCTGATCTACTGCGAAGACACTCAGGGTGAAGTAGTCCCCAGCCCCGAGCCCCTCCCCACCCAATGGGAGGATGATGAATGGCCCAAGATTGTAGGATGTGCCTGCCGAGTGGCAGATTCCAGTAATGCTGTTGCAAACCGTCCATCTCACTTCTATTTCGGACAATTCTAGTTCCCCGACATTCTGAATATGCACTGTTGGATTAGTCCCATAATCCTGAGTATCGATGGATATCTCGAGGTCAGATTCCCATTCCAGTGGCAGATCGTCGACTACTGTGAATATGATGTCCATTGAGGACGACTCACCATGCCTGTCCTCCATCGTTACCGAGACGATCTGCTGACCTGCCTCTTGCCAACTCGCAGATAGGATTCCAGATATGGGGCTGAACATTACAGCACCGGGGACGACATTAGATGCGGTCACCCAAATCTCGTCGTCGGGATCGTCCACATCTGTGATCATTTCCAAAAGGTTGTACTCGAACTCCTCTCCCACCTTGAGCATGATGCTCTCAAGTTCGGATGAGTCAATCCTAGGCGCGTCATTGACATTGAGGACATGGAATGTGATAATTGTGTCAGAGACCATATTGCCATCGTCGGCCCTCACCATGATGTCGACCATCCCGAAGCCGTCGTCGTCGAGAGCATTGATGTTCAGGGTCTGGCCGTAGATATTAGCCTCAACCAGGGACTCGTCCGATATTGAAATTAGTTCCAACGATATGCCAGCCACTGATACTTGCTGCCCGTTGCCATTAGTGTCGGATAGGAAGGTCGTCAGGCCTAGACTGGATGAGCTTCCTTCATTGAACGATTGTGTGGGAATTGGGGACCAACGTGGGGCCCCGTTTTCAATGACGTTGAACATTAACAGTCCGCTATTCGTATCATCGCCATCGCTAATCGTCAATTGTATTCCCTGTGGCACTGGGTTTCCTTGGCTGTCCAAAATGACCTGGCTGAATCTAACCACTATCTCCCAGTTAATTGGGTCCCACTCGATGAAGCTTGAGGAACTGCTGTCTATTTCCAAGAGTGACAGGGGAGTCTCGGCATCCATTACCAGGCCGAATACGGAAATTCTCTCATCGGTATCGACCTTCACAGTGGGCGTCCCAGCGAATTCGGAATCACCGTTGCCGAGGACTGTTGGCAATGAGTTTCTCAGATCAAATGCGTTTTCGTAAACCAGCCAGTCGCTTACCTGTCCCGATGAGTCTGTCCACTTGACCCTCAGGTCATAGTCTCCAATCTGAGCACTCAGTGGGGTATCTATGGTGTGCAGATATCTGGCATTGTCCCCCGAGCCCAGAAGTTCCGCATCTCTAATCCATGAGTCATCCCATAGGTCCCCTCCGGCTGGGCTATACTGCAGTATTGGGTTCATCGAGCTAGTGTCATCTACCATGTCATTTGGAATGGCATTTGTTTCGAATTGGACCGAGCTGCCCCTGTCTATGGTTGTACTGGAAATCGCGGCCGGCTGGCTTGGGGTGGGAGGGAGGTCGTGAATCGCGTATTCATCCATGGCGTTGTTCGAGGCAACCCTGTCCCCCTCTAATCCTGTTATCCTTACTCTGAATGAAGTTGAGCCCAGGTTTACCATCTCAATATCATTAGTCTGGAATGAAGTACTGAATGTCTGTGTGGAGCCCACTCCGAGGTTTACCAGGCCAGTCGATGCAATCTCGATCTCGTCCGAACCGTCCATCCTCAGGATGGATATCTGACCCCCATCACTGTATGGGTCGACTCCGTTATTCGTGGCCTCTACCCGGAGTTCCAATGTGTCCCCCTGCTTGAATCCCGAGTTTCCATTGGCATTTGAGATTGAGAAGTCCGAGACTCCGACGTCAACCAGAGGGATCATGTCGAGATCTGCTGATGAGAGGAAATTGTTGTAGGAACTGTGAGGGCCATCCATGAGTGCCACAACCGGCCAGAAATTCTCGAATTGGGTGTATCCGCCGGCCGCCCTAACTAGGCTAATTGGGACTGTCCATGACTTCTGAACGGGGTTGTTTGGAGTAAGGGTCAGTTGCTCGAATCCGTTGTTTCCGCTGTTGAGCAGCCAGTCCCTGAAGTTGTGATGAGGCCTGACACCGTTGTCATATGCATCACCACCAACCTTCTCCGTAACTGCTGCGAAAAGGTAGACGCTGACTGATGACTGAGTGCCGAGATATGTTGAGTCGACTGTGATCGTGACCTCATCGGTAGTTGAGTCGTGATCGGCACTCAGAACCATGGCATAGTTGGAAACATCGGAGTCCATGCAGCCTCCGGCCGAGTAGTCGGCATCGTAGTAGTTCGTCCCACCGGCTCCGACCTTGTAGCATGTACCAGATTGCTTATCGGCGAATGAGAATGTCGGATAGCCAGAGGATGCTGCCATGATGTGGCTCCTCCGATTAATCGGGCCGTCAGATGGCCATCCGCCAGAAGATGCCTCGAAGAATGAGACGAAAGTGAAGTCCTCTGGATTGGAAGTCTTCAGGTTATCCAGCGAGGGCGACGCACTACTCATGCAAGGTCCGCACCAGTGCGCACCGACATATTCCCCGAAGACTGTGTGTCCGGGGCTTGTGGCATACATCTTTACTGCATCTTGACGGAGTTGCTGACGTGGTTCTTCTTCGGAATCGAAGGAGAATGCCCCAGAATAGGACATTAGAATCACCAGCCCGGTTACTGTGAGGGCATGGATGACAGGCCGCAGGGTGGTAACTCTCATCGTTTGAGGCGTTGTGAACGTTGGTATAACCGTGATGCATCCAAGTTCATTGGGGACGGCTCTAAAGAGCCGCCATAGTAATTGATATTCTGGAAGTCCTCGGCATAACGTGAGTGGCGAGTGGTTGGCTCTCAGAGAGGACGATGGCAGGGCGTATCTGCTTAGGCGCGCCCCCGGGGAAGTTAAGGTGAAGGGGCTTGGCAGATTTGATGCGGAGAAGCTCCTAGATGGATACTCCCTTGGAGATAGGATCACCGTCGGACAGAAATCTCTCACAATAGTCGATCCGTCTCTCCCGGAGGCCCGGAGAAACATGGCCCGGAGGGCCCAAGTTATTGGTGCGAAGGACTCGGGTTTTCTGATTTCCTGGATGGGGATCGGGGTTGGTTCGAGGGTTCTAGAGGGGGGCCATGGCTCCGCAGGACTTGCCATGCACCTAGCTAATGTGATGGGCTCTTCTGGGACTCTTATCTCTGTGGAGTCGCGACCAGAGCACGCTGAGGTTGGACGTATCAACATGGATAGGCTGTCTGAGATACTCCCAGAGTTTCCTGACTGGCACTTGATTGACGGAGATCTCGTCGAGGTTGGAACTGTGGTCTCTGACATTTGTGGGGAGCTCGATGCGGCAATTATCGATGTGGCAGAGCCATGGCTCGTAATTCCAATAGTGGAGCCTCTGATGAGGGCGGGCGGGCGGATAGCTTGCTACTGCCCCACTACCTCGCAACTGGAAAAATCATGGGATACCGCCCAGGATTACGGACTAGTAATCGAGTGGGCCGGAGAAATGATTGAACGTAGATGGGTAAAGGCCAGCAAGGGTGGAGTCAGGCCTGGAAACACGCCTATTGGGCACACGGCACTTCTACTAATAGCGGCCAAGGTGGCTACTTCCGAAGAGGAATGAGCACCGTTGATAACACGGACCTGTTCCGAGGGGCATGCGCGACAGTACATCGTGGGAGCCTACATCATACCGGACCCATACCATTGGACAGGTTTCACAGAACGGTTCCTCCATGGTGGGCTCAGAGGTAACAATAGCCGGGTACGCGGAAACCGTCAGAGGCAGGGGCGCAATTTGCTTCCTCATGTTACGTGATGGGACAGGGCGCATACAGGCATTCCTGAAGAAGGACAATATGGACGAGGGTAGCTTCGACTCGATTCAGGCAGCTTCTCGTGAATCTACCATCCAAGTTACAGGAGTAGTGGCCCAGAAAAGGCCACCCAAGGTTGCCGAGGGAGAACCAATCCCGCCGCCGGAGTACGAGGTTAGCGTTTCTTCTGGCTCCGTACTAGCAGTGGCCGCCACCCCCTTGCCAGTTGGAGTCACTGATGATGTCCAGGTCGGACTTGATGTTAGGCTCGACAATAGGCACCTAGATCTCAGGCGGGCCCACGTAAACGCGATGTTCCAATTGAGATCCAAGGTCCTTCAGTATGGCAGGGACCACCTGATCAAGGAGGGTTTCCAGGAAATCAATAGTCCGAAGATTATTGCTGCAGCTGCAGAAGGTGGGACTAACCTGTTCCCGATGAAGTATTTCGAGACTGATGCCTACCTGTCCCAGAGTCCTCAGTTGTACAAGCAGCTAGCGGTCCTAGGTGGACTCGAGAGGGTTTTCGAGATTGGTCCTGCCTTCAGGGCGGAGAAGCACGATACTTATCGGCACCTAAACGAATTCATCTCCTTCGACATAGAAGGTGCTTGGATGGATGACGAAGATGTGATGGGCGTGCAGGAGAGGATGATTCACCACATCTGGACCGAGGTTTCGTCGAATGACCAGGGACTCATGGAAGTCGTCAATGAATTCAGAGCAAGTCAGGGCCTAGATCCTGTTTCCGTAGAAATCCCAAGTGTTCCGTTTCCGAGAATACCCTACTGTGATGCCATTGAGATAGTGAAGGAAGGGGGTGGCGAGATCGAATGGGGCGACGATATTGAAAGCCACCACTGTGACCTGATAGCTGCTAAGTACCCCGGATTCCACTTCCTGCCCAGATGGCCGATGGCGATGAAACCATTCTACATCCACCATAAGGAGGAGGAGAAGGGTTCTACTGGCGGTCAGCTCAGCAGGGGATTCGACCTTAACTATGGGCGTGACGAGATGACCAGCGGCGGCGCGAGAGAGCATCGTGTTGATGTTTTAGAGCAGAATCTCAGAAACATGGGCCTTGAGCCGGACGACTTTACTTTCTACACTGACGGATTCCGATACGGAGCACCACCGCACGCGGGTTGGGGACTAGGAGTAGCGCGATTGCTAATGGTTCTGACTGGAGCTGGGAATGTCCGAGAAGTTGTACTATTCCCGAGAGATAGATCGAGAGTCACCCCTTGAGTTGATTTCATGAATAGTTGGCTAGTTTACTGGACGCCTGATGACGTTGATGACTTCCTCCGTTATGACAAATTCAGAGTCGATTGTGTAGGTTCAAATCAGAAGCGTTTCTCGATGTTTGAGAAGGGCGACATAGTGTGGATTCACAATATTGATGTAGAAAATTATCATTGGCTTCTGGGCAAAATAATGCTAGAGTCAAAAATGGACTTAGAGCAGACTCAATTGACCATTGGAAGAAAGCTAGTAACCGGTGGCCAATTTTCAGAATACTGGATAGGCGAGAAGCCATGGAATAAAATAGCAGAGTTAGACATTGGAGATTTGATACCGGAGATGCAATTTGACCCAATAAATCCAGTTCCCCCCAAGTACTCTGGACAACACTTCCAGCAGATTAGGAAGCTTAGTGAGAAGGATTCCGCACTGATGTCTGAAAGATGGGATGCTCATTTTGGATAGGCGGCCACCGAAAATAATGGGTATCCATGGCCCCTCCGCTAGACGAGGCATATGGCGAAGCCGAGGTTTGCATTTCTGCTCCTCAAGGAGCACCCGTATGGCCGGGAGATGCTTCGACAAATACTCTCAGAGGGATTCGTTCCAGAAAT
>Ga0208410_1000020_pt1 | contig 98932 bp, 102 predicted proteins | sample ETN02SmetaG_3_FD_185787 | JGI IMG/M metagenome (GOLD analysis project Ga0208410, IMG submission 185787) | Marine microbial and viral communities from oxygen minimum zone, Eastern Pacific Ocean - ETNP2014F10-02SV257 (SPAdes) (version 2) | ecosystem: Environmental > Aquatic > Marine > Oceanic ... | reverse complement strand
CAGGGGTCGCTTGGAGGGCAAGGCATCACCAACATCATCGGCGGCCACATAGTCTCAGGTGGCTATTACTTGTTGTCAGCGTCCGGACAGATTCACACTTTCGGTGATATCGAGATCGCACCCGATATCACCACCGCCACCACCGAAAGTTTCAACACAGACACGTTGAACGCACACATCATCGACGTCACACCCGCAGGCACAGGATTATGCGCGTTGGGTTCTGATGGTGGATTGTTCGACATGCTCGGCGCCCAACACAACACCGTGCTCAGAGCTCACACCAACCCCAACACCACCGCCATCGACACCACCGGATAACCAATTTTTTGCTGACACGCTCATCCCCAATAGGGCAGATCCGCAAGTTCTCGCTGTGGTGTTGACCAGAGAGGGTGGAGGAACGTTTTGTGACCCTACCGATGGGCTCGGACATAGGACCTTTGTTGCCTTGCATCAGTTTCGGTTATTAGGGTTTAAGATTCTGTTCAACCGGGGGGCAGCGACATGGACATAACAGAGCGGGTAACTGAGCTAGTTCGGATTCCGAGTGTGAACCCGCTCCACGCCGGACCAGTATCTGGTGACGGAGCCGAGCGTGAATTGTCTGATTGGTTAGCGAACCATACCGAGGCTCTCGGGGCCGATGTAGTCGTGGACCCTGTCGAAGATGACCGATGTAACGTTTACGCGCGTTTTGAAGGTTCTTCAGATCGGGCGGTAACGATCGATGTTCACCTTGACACCGTCGGGGTGGAACATATGACTGATGACCCTTTCGATGGCCGTGTCGAAGACGGACGGGTCTACGGACGCGGGTCGGTTGACACCAAAGCCACCTTCGCCGTTGTCCTGCAGGTATTAGAGGAGCTCAAGGCGGCGGGTCAACGTCCCGTGCCAACGGTCAACCTGGTCGGAACCGTTTCTGAAGAAGGAGGAGGGCTGCTCGGCGCCGCCCGCTACCGCGATTGGCTGTTGGAGCGAGGGCAACGCATCGAGCAGATAGTCGTTGCGGAACCAACCATGTGCGCCCCCGTTCATGGCCACAAAGGCGGAATAGGTCTCGATGTGACCGTCCATGGCCACGCAGCGCATTCATCTAAACCTCACCTCGGAGCTAACGCGCTTAGCGGAGCGGCTCGCGTTGTGGTCGCTATTGACGAAGAACAAGACCGCCTGGCGGCTCTCGAAGCAACGACACCAGTTGGGAAAGGCACCGTTTCAGTAACAGAACTTTCCGGTGGACTAGCTCGCAACATCATTCCCGATGAATGCGCGTTATATGTAGGCCGTCGCACCGCTCCCGGCGAAGACATTGCCCAAGTCCGGGCCGCGTTGTGTGAACTCATAGAAAGCAGCGCTGCCCCATTATCGACAACTATCGAATCCCTATATGGAGACGGCAGTCCCGGCTTTTACCAAGATCCCTCCTGTTCTCTAGTAGCGGTCCTCGCACAACTCGCCGACACGTCACCAACTACCGCAGAGTATGGATCAAACGCCCTGAAATACGGAGAGGTCGCTGAACAGCTCGTCGTTTTCGGGCCCGGATCAATCGACCAAGCTCACCAAGCAGTTGAGTGGGTTGACATCAGCCAACTCAACCGAGCAGTGGACATCTACCGATCTTGGTTCAGTCAATAACCTTCGCCTCGTCTGACGCGAGTTTCAGCGAAAACGAAATCATCGAATCGAGAGTGGTTTGCCGCTCTTCGGGGCTGAGATGTGCCCCGCTGGTCAGATGGTCAGAGATCGTCACCAAACTGAGCGCCTGCTTCTGTTCAATTTGAGCTATCGCGTAAAGAGCTGCAGTTTCCATCTCTACACACAAGACCTCATCGTCAATCATTCTCTGATTCAAACCATCATCGGGTTCATAAAAAATATCGGATGTAAAAATCGTTCCGCTCTGCAGCGACAAATCGCCGTCACGACTTAAATCAACAGCTGCGCTGAGCAGCGAAGGTGTAGGCGCAAGTTCGTATTGTTCCTGCCCAAGTAGCAGTTCAGGCATCCGACTATTGGTGATACATCCAGAAGCCACCACCATGTCACGCAATTGAAGCGACGGCGAAAAGCCGCCGGCAGTACCTATCCGGATGATGGTCTCAACCTCGAAAGACCGGTAAAGCTCAGTGATGTAAATGGCTGCGGACGGCATGCCCATACCTGAAGGCATCACCGAAATCTCGCTTCCTTGGTATCGGCCCGTATACCCGACTGCATTGCGGACATCAGTAACCAGTCGGCTGTCTTCTAAATAGTTTTCGGCAATGTAAGCAGCTCTTCGGGGGTCGCCTGGCATGAGTACGACTTTTGCGAAGTCGCCCACCTCGGCGTCTATATGGGGAGTTGACATCTCAGCCCTCCGGCCCTAGTAGGTCATCGATCGTATCTTCTTGATGAGCGTGTCTATCTTCTAAGGAGATACCGTGGAACGCCAACTTCGCTCTCGCTATTTCTGCGTCAATTGACCCGTCAATAACCTGCACTCCTTCGGCCACAGCCCCTCGGGCTAGTTCGTGGCAGCCCACTCCTTGAACAGCGAATGAAAGGTCCATTATTTCAATCGGATGGCCAAGCCCTCCAGCGATATTCACTAACGCCCCGTTAGCCAACACTAAGACTGAACGGTCACCGCCAAGCAGGTACTCATCGATTCCTTCCCTCACTACCCGAAAGTCAACTGCTTCATCAGCGAGGGCTTCTACGTCGATTTCGAGGTCGTGGTGGCCTGCGTTAGCCAAGATGACGCCGCCTTTCATTTTGGCGAAATCTGGGCGAGATAATGCTCGGCGGCCACCTGTGGCGGTGATTACAAAATCAGCGACCGGAAGGACCGTGTCAAGGTCTCCCACCTGATGACCGTCCATGAATGCTTCTAGACCTTTAACGGGGTCTACCTCGACGACCCACGCAGTTCCGCCCAATGCCCGGACGTGGGCAGCGATTCCGCGGCCAACCCAACCGTAACCAAGAATGCCTACGTCTTTGCCGGCCATCAACATATTGGTGAGGTTGAGGACCGCTTGGATAGTGCTCTGGCCTGTTCCGTATTTATTGTCGAACAGATGCTTACAAGCCGCATCGTTAGCTGCCAAAGCAGGACAAGGCAGTCTTCCTCGGTTCGCTAACTCAACTAGACGCGATACACCTGTGGTCGTTTGTTCTGTTACGCCTTGCAGTTCAGCGAAAAGATCTGGCCGGTGATTAGCCATGCGAATTGTGAGTTCAGCACCGTCGTCAATAATGAATTCCGGACCGGTATCAGCAATAGCTAGTAAATCTTTTTCCCAGGCCGGGTATCCGCTCCCTCGAGTTGAATGCACCTCAATTCCGCGATCTACGAGCGCAGCTGCAATTTCATCTCGTGTTGAGTGGGGGTTCGACCCAGCAACTACAACTTCAGCTCCAGCATCAGCAAGAACTGTTGCCAGAAAGGCTGTTTTAGCTTCCAAATGCACGACCACAGCGACGCGCCGTCCCGCAAGTGCGCCATCGTTAAGTCGCTCCCGTAAGAATCCGTCGACGAGCGGTGAGTGACGTCGCGCCCACTCGATCGCCAAATGACCTTGCGGTGCTAAATCAATATCGGAAATTCTTGAGTTATTAACTACAGACACGTGATGAGTGTTGCACGTTATGACCCTATTCTTCTGCCATGACTGTAATTGTGGCTGGCGGCGGCATAGCCGGAATGGCGATGGCTTTGACCTGTCACCAGCTCGACATCCCAGTGGTAGTTCACGAAAGCGTTTCGCAATTAGAACCGTTGGGGGTTGGGATCAACTTGCAACCAAACGCAGTGCGAGAGCTTTACGACTTAGGCCTGCGAGAGCCACTCGAGGAAATAGGTGTTCAAGCTAAAGAATGGGCGCTAGTGGGTCGCAACGGAAACGATGTTTGGGCTGAGCCTCGAGGATTGGATGCTGGATATCAGTGGCCTCAATATTCGATCCACAGGGGACAATTACAGATGCTGTTGTACCGGGAGGTGGTTCGCCGGCTCGGCTCGAGCTCAGTGGTAACCGGAAGTCGCCTCGCGAGATACCAATCACATGCCGATTCAATTAGCGCCCATTTTGTGAACGAGGCGGACGAAACCGCAGAGGTTCAAGGCAGTGTCCTTATCGGCGCTGATGGCCTTCATAGCGCTGTTCGATCCCAAATGCACCCAGACGAAGGACCTCCCATTTGGGGGGGACCTGTGATGTGGAGGGGAACCAGTCAAGCGAAACCCATTCGCACCGGCGCTTCATTCGTCTTGGTAGGCAAGCTAGAACAACGTTTCGTGTGCTATCCGATAAGTCAACCCGACCCACAAACCGGTTTAGCCACGATCAACTGGATCGCAGAACTGACCTACGACACAGCGCAAGACTGGGGTGACGGAGATTGGAACACCAAAGTTCCCATCGATAAATTTCTTCACGAATTTGCGGATTGGTCGTTTGATTGGCTCGACGTTCCTGAACTCATCAAAGGTGCCTCAGACGTCTATGAATATCCGATGGTTGATCGAGATCCACTGCAAAATTGGGTTGATGAACGCTGTCTTCTGATTGGTGACGCTGCTCACGTTATGTACCCGGTGGGTTCCAACGGCGCTAGCCAAGCGATCGTCGACACTCGCCTACTCGGCGCCGAATTTCTTCGCCACGGCGTCGGTCCCGCAGCTCTGGTTGCATACGAGACAGCAACGTTAAAAAACATGAACGAGCTAATCTTGCGAAATCGCGGAGCAGGCCCTATCGGGATCTTAGGTCTAGTCGAAGAACGATGCGGCGGGGTTTTTGAACGCATTGAAGACGTTATTCCTCGAAAAGAAATCGAGGAATACATGAGCAAGTACAAGGCTGCGGCAGGTTTCGCAGTCGATTCCCTAAACGATGCGCCTCCCACCATCTCCCTCTAGCAGGAACAGAGTTGAGACTACCCCCATTACCTAACGCATGTTTGGTGACCCAAACAAGTGTTAGGGTGCGGAGCCATGGCTCGGTCACTTGATATTCGCTCAGATCTCCCAACGCCGCTACCCATAGGAACTGCCGCGCAACTACGGCTACTTGATGAAGGAGCGCACCTGTTCCTGACTTCTGGGTACGCCGAAACCACGATGCGTGAAATCGCTTCCGCCGCTGGAATGAAGGCTGGATCGATTTATCACCATTTCAGTTCGAAAGAAGAGATGCTCGAACTTATTCTGGTTCAAGGTATCGACGTCATGATCCAGTCTTTCCATCAAACCCAACGAGAAACCCGCCAACAAGACGCTCCTTCTCGTCTCCTAGCCCACATTCGCGCCCACCTAGGTTCGCTGTTCGAGCACGGGCCGTACACCGCTGCTCACGTCACCACCTTTCCGTATGCTCCGACCGAAGTACGCAAACGCATCGTTCCCGTACGCGATGGCTACGAAACGTTATGGACAGAACTTCTTGAGAGCTTGAGTGACTCCGGCGCCATCACCCTGCCTAGCAGCGTGAGCATGACCCGCCTCATCCTGATGGGCGCCATGAACCAGACCATCGAGTGGTTTGACCCAAGTGGCAATCAGAGCGTCGACCAGCTAGCCGAAGCTATAGCTAACCAGCTATGGGACGGGGTAACACCAAGATGAATCGGTTCTCTTCTCGCGTTGACCCCAATTCAGACCAGTACCTCAGCAACCAAAGCGCGTACCTACAACTGACCGCAACGCTGCGTGAGCGGTTGCAATTTGCGATCGAAGGAGGACCCGGACGCGACCGCTCCATCAAACGTCACCTAGACCGCGGAAAGGTAATGGTTCGCGATCGCATTGACATGGTCATTGACCACCAGACCCCTTTTCTAGAATTCTCAACCCTGGCCGGCTGGGAGCAATACGACAACACCGCGCCGGGCGCTGGAATCATTACCGGAATCGGCTTGGTACATGGCGTTCCCTATGTCTTTATCGCCAACGACGCCACCGTAAAAGGCGGATCCCTTTTGCCGGTGAGCATCAAAAAACATGTGAGGGCGCAGCAGATCGCAGAAGAGAATCATCTCGGAGTGATCTACCTCGTTGACTCAGGTGGCGCTTTCCTACCACTTCAAGACGACATCTTTCCCGACAAAGACCAATTCGGAGGAAGCTTCTACCGCCAAGCACGGTTGTCTGCCCAAGGCCTGCCTCAGCTATCGGTAGTGCTCGGAGGATGCACTGCTGGCGGTGCCTACGTACCTGCCCTGAGCGATGAAGTAATCATGGTTGACGGTATTGGTCGGATTTTCTTGGGCGGCCCACCAATAGTAAAGGCTGCACTTGGAGAGATAATCGAACCTGATGCATTAGGAGGCGCCGCAGTGCATACCCACACGTCAGGCGTTTCCGACTACATGGCCAGCACTGAACGCGAAGCGTACGGCAAACTCCGCGAGCTTTGCGAGGCGACAAACCAACGCAGCGTCGCTGACCGGCAGGACTGGATGGATTGGCAGGAGCCAACCCCACCCCACTATGACCCAAAAGAGATTTATGGAATCGTGAGCGCCGATGACCGCATCGGGTTCGATGCTCGCGAAATCATTGCCCGCATGGTGGATGGCTCGGAGTACTCGGAATTCAAACCCGAATGGGGCGACACGATCACTTGTGGGTACGCCAGAATTTGGGGGCACCTCGTAGGTGTCATCGCCAACAACGGAATCATATTTAGCGAAAGTGCCCTCAAAGCGACTCACTTCATCGAGCTCTGCGAGCAGCGCCGCGTACCTCTCTTGTTTCTCCAAAACACAACCGGATACATGGTTGGCTCTGACGCTGAAGCAGGCGGGATTGCCAAAAATGGAGCCAAGATGGTCGCTGCTGTAGCGAACGCTACCGTCCCTCGGTACACCGTCTTAATCGGTGGCAGTTACGGAGCCGGCAACTACGGCATGTGTGGCAGGGGGTTCAACCCTAGATTTCTCTTCGCTTGGCCAAATAGTCGAATAGCAACTATGTCGGCCGAAACAGCTCAGACAGTCCTAGTAGACATACGGCTCGCTGGGCTACGCGGCGAAAATACCACCGAAGCCGAAGTTACTGCCATGAGATCTGAGATAGCAGAGCAGTATGAAACTCAAAGCGATCCCTACTATGCGACCAGCCGGCTATGGGACGATGGCTTAATCGACCCCGTAGATACTCGGGACGCACTTGGCCTGTGCCTAGCTTTGGCGGCTCGAGACGACGAACCAGAACGAGGCCACGGCCTTGTCTACCGAATGTGAAATGAGCCCTCAATGAAACTTTTGGTGGCCAATCGGGGCGAAATTGCGCGCCGTGTATTTCGAACTGCGAAGAGGCTGAACTGGACCACAGTCGCTGTCTTCGCCGAGCCCGACATTGGAGCGGCATTCGTCAGCGACGCGGACATAAGTGTGGGCATCGGCGGCCCGGACCTCGCTGATTCCTACCTCAATCAAGAGAGAATCCTCGAACAGTGTCTTCGGCTTGACGTAAACGCCGTGCACCCTGGTTACGGCTTTTTGAGTGAAAATGCCGAATTCGCCCGCGCCGTGATTGACAACGGGATTATTTGGGTTGGACCGAATCCAGATGTCATCTCATCTATGGGTTCAAAGATCGCCGCTCGATCAATCGCAGCCTCAGCAGGTATTCCGCTAATTCCTGGATTCGCAGACATAGCGCAGCAAGATGATGAAGCGCTTGCAGCGGCCGCTGGTGAAATCGGTTATCCCGTTCTTTTGAAGGCCTCCGCCGGCGGAGGCGGTAAGGGAATTCGAATCGTTCATTCCCGAGATCAGTTCACCGAGTCTCTGACAGAGGCCCGAACAGAAGCGATGAGGTCATTTGGTGATGATGCCATCATTGTGGAGCGCTACATAGAACGACCACGCCACGTCGAGGTTCAACTCATGGGCGACAAGAACGGAGCCCTGCTGGAGTTGGGCACCAGGGATTGCTCAATTCAGCGGCGCTATCAGAAGCTAATCGAAGAGGCCCCCGCACCGAATCTTCAACCAGATACAGAATCGGGCTTGCGGTCGGCTGCCTTATCCCTCGGACGTTCAATCGGCTACGACAATGCTGGAACTGTCGAATTTGTGGTCGACGTCGATAACGGCGACTACTTCTTCCTCGAAGTGAACACTCGCCTCCAAGTCGAACACCCTGTCACAGAGCAGGTCACCGGCCTTGACCTTGTAGAACTGCAACTTGTGGCCGCTACCGGAGGTTCGCTACCAATCAGTCAAGAGGACGTAGCAATCAACGGCCACGCAATCGAAGTGCGCATCAACGCTGAAGATCCGGCAAATGACTACGCCCCACAAACCGGCAGAGTTGAGACAATCAGGGTCCCGGACAGTCAAGGTGGCGTCCGCTGGGATGGCGCATTCGACAGTCATGGCAGCATTACACCCCATTACGACTCGATGATTGCGAAACTTATCGTTTCAGCTCCTGATAGAGAGACAGCCCTTATCGACCTGGCATCAGTCCTCGACAACATGCTCATCGGCCCCCTGGTCACTAATAGCGGACTGCACCGCTGGCTTGTTAGCCAGCCAGAGATCAGGGATGCGACCATGACCACGCGTTTCCTCGAAGAGCACACACCACCTGCTCCACCAGACCCCGAATCAGCTGTTTCTGAAGCAATTGCAGTACTCCAAAATGAAACCTCCAGCGGGGACCCTGGTCCGTGGCACCAACTCCCCAACTTTCGGGTCCGCCCGGACAAACGCCGGTTAATCGGAGTATTCGAAGATCAGAGTGGAACGCTGCAAGAACTGCTCTCCGATGAGGGCTCTCCCGAAACCCCGACCACCTTCGATCTCAAATCAGACCTGCTCTGCATCAACAAGGACGGACACACCCTAAGTTTTCAGCCCGTTAATCGAAGCCAAGTTTGGGTAGGCAGCACAAGTACGACACGCGGCGCCCTTGCCGATGTGGTTGCACCATTCCCAGCGGTCGTTGTAGAGATCCCTGTTAGAGCGGGCGACTCGGTTCAAGCTGGAGACGCTGTTCTCGTGATCGAGGCTATGAAAATGCTTCACACCCTGACCTCACCAGGAACAGGAACGGTCGAGGGAATTTGGGTTAGCGAGGGTGGATCAGTTGAAGCCAAACAGACTCTCGTAACGTTCGAACAGACAGACCAACGCACAGAGGAAGATTAGTGACGCACCGCAACGCTTATATGAGCGACGAACTCCAGCAAATCTACGACCAGACCGTTGGCTTCGTATCCAAAGAAGTGATTCCTAACGGCGAGGATTGGGAGAAAAGCGGCAAGGTCCCGCGCGAGATCCTTAAAGAGATGGGCTCGCTTGGCATGCTCGGACTTCGCGTCCCCGAAAAGCATGGCGGCCTCGGAATGGGTCCATTGGCGTCAGCAACGTTTTCAGAGGCTCTGGGTAGTTCCACCTTCGCCGGCTTCGACGTCACCGTATTAGTTCATACCGACATGTCGGGGCCCCACTTAGTGAACTCAGGTAGCGACGAACAGCTCTCCGAATGGATGCCAGGCATCTTGTCCGGCGAGACAATTCTCTCTATCGGAGTAACCGAGCCCGACGCTGGGTCCGATGTTGCCGGGATACGTTCCTCAGCAGTCAAAGACGGAGATGGCTGGCGGATCAACGGAACCAAAACCTTTATTACCAACGCTGTTTACGGTGACATGACGATTCTGGGTGCTAGGACAGATCCGGACAATAAGTACGGAATCTCCATGTTTCTCGTACCGTCTGGAACCGAAGGTTTTTCTGTCTCCAAAAAACTCGACAAGCACGGATGGTTATGCAGCGATACCGCAGAGCTCGTCCTTGACGATGTTTGGGTTCCAGACAGTCAGCTATTAGGCGAACCCCATAGAGGTTTCTACGCGACAATGCAGAATTTCCAAAACGAACGGATGGTTCTGGTCGGCATGGGTGTCGGGGCTGCTCAAGCTGCGATCGATATGACCAACTCCTACACTCAGGATCGAAATGCCTTCGGGGGAAAGCTTTTCGATCTTGGCGCAATCCGTCAACGTATGGCCATGAATCAAGCCAAGGTCGACGCAGCTCGATCTCTCATGTACCACGCTGCCTGGCTTGAGGAACAGGGCCTCGACAACGTAAAAGAGATGTCAGGGGCTAAGGCTTGGGGTTGCGAGGTGGTCAACGAAGTGATGTACGACTGTCTCCAGTTTCATGGAGGCACTGGCTATATGCGTGAATCTCCAATCGAAAGAATGCATCGTGATGCTCGGATTTTGACTATCGGCGGAGGTGCGACCGAAGTGATGTTGGAAGAGGTCGCCAAACGCAGCTACAACGTCTATTAGAGGCGCTTACCGGTAGCTCTGGTGTGCTCAGCAACCAAAGCGAGCGGAGTCTTCACCTGAAAGCACCGCACACTTACCGCAAGTCTCGGGCCACCTTCTTGTTGTTCGAGCTAAGGGGTTCCTGAGTCATTTCTAGATGCAGCCGCCCGCCAGATTCATAGGGGTTCTTGCCAAGCGTCTCGTGATTGAGTTCGATACCGAGACCCGGCTTGGATGGCGGCATCATCCAGCCGTGATCCCACTCCAAACTGCTGTGAGCAACCTCCTCGTGGAAATCGCTCAGGATTGTCTCCAGGATTAAGAAGTTTGGGAGGGTGAATCCCAAGTGGGTAGCCGCAGCGTGTGCCACCGGGCCACAATAAATATGCGGGGCTATCTGAGCGTTGAATAGTTCGGCCAATGCTGCAATTTTTTTTGTTTCCCAAAGGCCCCCACTTCTACCAACATTTGGTTGAAGAATTCGAACCCCCGCCCTGAGCAACTCATAAAACTCGTTTCTTGTCGTCATCCGTTCCCCAGCCGCTAACGGAATCGAAGTCGCCTCCGAAACAACTTTTAGAGCTTCGATCTGGTCAGGAGGACAGGGCTCTTCGAACCATAGTGGGTCGTATTGCTCGACTCGACGAGCTAATCGGATCGCCGAGGCTGTCGTCATCTGACCGTGCGTGCCGAGCAATATATCGGCGCGATTGCCTACGGCTTTTCGGATCTGGCCGATTGAATCTTGGGCACGCGACAGCTCAAAAAGTGAGAGTTCGCGCCCCCCTTGAAAAGAGTAGGGACCTACAGGGTCTTGCTTAATCGCAGTGAAACCCATCTCAACAAAACGAAGAGCGCTTTCTGCCGCTGCATCTCCATCGTGATAGACATCCGGCCCATCTTCTTCACCGTCAGTTGTAGCCGACATATTGGGAGGATAAAGGTACGAATAGGTGCGTAAACGATCGTGAAATCTTCCTCCTAACAGCTCGCAGACGGGCACATTATGCGCCTTACCGAGAATGTCCCAGATAGCCATCTCAATTCCACTAAAGACACCCATCATCGTGATATCGGGGCGCTGCGTAAAACCTGCCGAGTAAACACGACGAAACAGCGTTTCTAAATGATGAGGGTCGGCCCCTCGGCAAAAACGGTTGAACGTGTCCTCAACCATCGCCCCTGCGATGTCACCCGAAACAGGAACCCCATAACACTCACCGACTCCGGTAATACCGTCATCAGTATCCACTTCGACGAAGACCCAAAAAGAGCCGCCAATTCCGGTCGGAGGCGCCGTCACATAGGTGCGCACCTGTTCAAGATGCATCAGTGGCTCAACTCGAAGCTACGAAGGGAGTTCAGTAATGAAGAGCGGAATTTCACGGTCGGCTTTTTCTTTATATTCCGCGTAGGGCGAAAAGGCAGCGACTGAGCGTTCCCACCATTCTTCACGTTCTGAACCACTCAATAAGCGAACAGTCGTCTCGAAAGGTTCTGGGCCGTCTTGAATCAGCACCGTCGAGTTAGCGACCAGGTTGTGGTACCAGCCCGGATGATTCTCGGCGCCTCCCTTTGATGCAACGATGGCGTATTGACCCTCGTGTTCGACCTTCATCAGCGGTACTTTGCGAACTAACCCTGAACGATGCCCGATGGTGGTCATGATGATCACCGGAAGTCCCGTATCTCTTAAAGTATTGCCTCTTTCGCCGTTCGAGCTCTCATACTCTTCAGCTTGATCTGCCACCCATTCCCAAGTGCTGGGGCCATATTCTCCATCAAATGTCATACCGACAACCTATATGGCTTGAGCTTGATTTGGCCATGGGTCATCCATTTCATCAGGTACCTGGACTTCGAAAGCATTAAGTGTCAAACAAATAAGACAGTAATAGCCAATCGTCGTCACGATTTCGACGGCTCCGTCTTCACCAAAGCAAGACACGAGCTCATCGTGCAGCGCAGAACTCACCCGATTGCTTTTCAGCAGGGCAGTCGTGTAACGGTGCGCTAACTCTAACTCCCCGGTCCATTGTGGGTCTTCGCCCGCCGCTAACCGGTCCAATGCTTCCGCGTTGAGGCCAGCATCAATTCCGATCTTTTTATGCGCGGCAAATTCGAAGTTCGCTTTGTAATGAACTCCGACGGTACAGATAGCGACTTCACGGACGTCCGCCGCGATCTGGGTGTTGAACCGGACAGCCGCTCCCAGCTCCAGGGCTGCTTGCCCGACGTTTGGTGCGCTCTGCCATACTCCAAATGGCCCTCTCCCCCACACTTCAGGACCTAATCCTTTTCTGCTGCCGAGCACAGCATCTCGGAGGGTTCTTTGAGCGTCACTCAGATTTTCTTCGCTGGGTATCGGGAGCCTCATCAGCGTCCAGTCCATTCAGGTTGCCGTCGATCAAAAAATGCCCTGATTCCTTCTTTCCGGTCTTCGCTAGCAAATACTTCCGCCCGGGCATAGTCAGTCGCCGCCCAACCAAGATCGTCACCATCTGCAAGGATTCGTTCCATGGCTTGCAGAGCATTTCTTGTGGAAGTCGGAGAGTTTGAGGCAATCTCTTCGGCCAGAACAAGGGCCTCTGGCAGCGCTTGCCCAGGTTCCACTAGCCGATTCACTAGTCCATATTGAAATGCCCGCTCTGCTGACAACTCTTCGCCCGTCAGTACCACTTCCTTTGCTATGTGCATCGGTAGGGACCTGAGTGCACGAAACAACCCACCGCTGGTTGGCAACACACCCCGCTTCACCTCTGGCAAACCTAAACGGAGGTCACGCGAAGCGACGACCACGTCACAGCAGAAGAGTATTTCCATACCTCCTCCGAGAGCCAAACCCTCAGCGGCCGCGATAAGCGGCTTAAGGCGTTTTCTGCGGATGATCCCGTATTCGCCGCCTCGATGAGTTTGCCCGCTTCCTTCTTTCAGGTCACTTCCCGCCGAGAACATGTCGGTACCGCCAGTGAGCACAGCGACCCATTGATCCGCATCATCTTCAAATTGATCGAGCGCTTCATTAAGCGCAGTCGTCAACGCCAGGTCGAAGGCATTCCGTTTGTCTTGTCGGTGAAGACTGATAACCGACACATGATCCTGTATTTCAGTCCGAACTAGACCAGATTCCATTTTCATCTCATTTACTTCAGCGATGTCTTTAACGTCACGGGAAGCGTACTCTGATGCCGGTGGGTCAATCCGAGTCAACTGAACGCGTACCTAGCGTGTTCGACATAATTCCGTCAAAGGACAGCGTCAGTCTTGATTCGGCGACCTCGGAGCGACCGTACCTTGCTTTGGCAACGGGCTCATTGGCCTTTGTCCTTGGGACAGTCAACGTAACTGTTTCCAATGTCGCGTTTCCTGAAATAGTCAGGTCGTTTCCCGGTGTGAGTAATGGAATGACTGGCTGGATTATTGCCGGTTACTCTCTCGCCTTCGCAACAACGATGCTTGCAGGTGGCAGATTGGCTGACCGTTACGGCCGATTGACCATATTTCGGGTCGGACTCCTCGGTTTATTAGTCGGAGCGTTAGTGGCAGGACTAGCACCTAACCCCCTCGTGCTCGTATTAGCCCGAGCGCTTCAAGGCATGTTTGGTGCTTTGACGGTTCCGTCTTCCCTAGCCCTTGTACTGCCCCAGTTCCCTCAAACAAAACAAGCAAGCGTGATTGGCCTCTGGGCTGCTGCAGGGATGGTCGCATCGGGGCTATCTCCGGGTTTCGCAGCTTTCGTTTTGGAAGTCAGTTCGTGGCGTTGGGTTTATCTTGTTCTCGTTCCAATCGTTGCTTTGGGACTATTGGGGGCCAAGCTTTTCCTCAAGGAAACCGCTGAACGTTCAACCGACAGCCCTCTTGATCTCCTCGGAGTACTCATGGGAAGCGGATCTGTCTTCCTTCTTGTATTAGGCACACTTCAGGGGCGTTCATGGGGTTGGTCATCTATAGCCACTATCTCTTGTTTCGTCGGTGCCGCTGCACTGCTACCCCTCTTCCTGGTGAGGTCATCACATCATCCGGAACCATTATTTGACCCTGGACTATTCCGAATCCGGTCATTCAGTGTGGCTAACGTCGCTGTCACCTTTGCCATGCTCGGTGCTTTTACGAGTTGGTTTCTGTGGCCGCTTTTTCTCACTGAGGTCTGGGCGTACAGCAAAACCAAGGTTGGTTTAGCTTTTACCCCATCTCCCGTTCTGTCGGCCGTGGTCGCTGTCTTAGGCGGCCGTTGGGCAGATCGCCGTGGCTTCCGCGGCATCATGGGCCTAGCTTCCCTTATCGCCACGGCCGGTTTCTTTTGGCTTTATCTTTTCCTCGACGAAGACGTTGAATTTTGGTTCGCATTCTTTCCCTCCTCAGTGATGTTCGGATTCGGGATGGGGGTCTTGGCCAGCCAGCTCAACAGTGCCGCTCTCAGGGATATACCACCGGAGTCAACAGCTACCGCAAATGGCATACATCAAAGCCTTCGCTATGCCGTGGGTGGCATGGGTGTAGCAGCCGCTATAACAATTTTGAACGGAAGCCACGATGTCGCCAGATACGACCTCATGTGGCTTTTGCTTGGCGGCCTGATGTTCCTCGTCGCACCTCTCATGTGGTTCCTTTACCCCAGATATGAAAGCCCCAGACGCGAACCCCCTAGGAAATGAGATAATTAAAACATGACAGACACTGAAACACCCTTTGACAAAGACCGAGCCAAAGCTTTCACCTCCAAAATGCTCGGCATAATGAATGACGGTGCCTTGTCGCTCATGATGAGCATTGGACACAAGACCGGCCTATTCGACTCGATGGAGGGCGAAGCGCCGGCTACTTCCACCGAAGTCGCGGAAAAAGCGAATCTCGACGAACGCTATGTTCGGGAATGGTTACACGCTATGACATGCGGCAACGTCATAGATTACGACTCTGAGAACGAAACGTTCCAGCTCCCAGCTGAGCATTCCGGCTTACTGACTCGAAAAGCTGGACCGCTAAACCTGACGGTTCCGATGCAACAAATATCGCTACTAGCGGAAGTGGAAGATGACCTCGTTGGTGTTTTCCGAGAAGGCGGCGGGCTGCCTTACGATAAGTTCCCTCGCTTCCAAGCTTTGATGTCTGAGTCAAGCGAGCGTCGCTTTAGGAGCGGACTGGTTAACCAAGTGGTTCCCCTACTAGAGATGAATGATGCACTTTCGGCGGGCATCGACGTGGCCGACGTTGGATGCGGCAGCGGCTTAGCAAGCCTGTTGTTGGGCGCAGCCTTCCCAAATAGTCGTTTCGTCGGCTTCGACATGTCGAAAGATGGGATCACACACGCTTCGGAAGCAGCCGCAGACCTCGACAATGTCTCCTACGAACTTGCTGATGCTGGAGCATTGAACCAACCAGAACGATTCGATCTGGTTACGACCTTCGACGCGATCCACGATCAAGCTCGTCCCAAAGATGCTCTTTCAGGGATATTCGCGATGCTCCGTTCAGGAGGCACCTACCTTTGCGTGGAGCCAAAAGCATCCAGCCTTTTAGAAGAGAACATGGGAGACCCAATGGCGCCTTTCATGTACACAATCTCTACGATGCACTGCATGACCGTCTCACTTGCCTACGGCGGCGATGGGCTAGGCACTGCGTGGGGACATCAACTAGCTACAGAATATTTAACTGACGCCGGGTTCGTGGACATAAAGATAGAGGGCATCCGCGATGACCGAGGCAACAACTATTTCATCAGCAAAAAGCCTTAAACTAGGCCGCTGCTCAGCTTTCGCCCTGTTGAACCAATTCTGATACCGGTTCGCCCGCTTCGAAGCGTTCCACTAGTTCATCAGCGTCGAAGAGCACCCCAATCGGGTTCTGTTCGAAAATTGGCCCATTCATAAATTTGAGGCCATCTTGCGGATCATCGAAGTTCTCTATTTGAAGTTCAATGCGATTACCGTCTGGGTCTTTGTAATACATCGATGTCGTCATGCCATGATTGATGGTTCGCTCTGGCATGATCCCTTCATCTCGGAGGCGCACATAGGTCGATAAAAGGTCGCCCAGGGACTCGTAGGTAAAGGCTACGTGGTCAACTCCGTTGCTCTCGGGGTCGGGATTTTTTTCGAACCCTCGGTCAAGAAAAGCGATTCGATGATGCTCATCATCGAAAGTTGCAAAGGCGATGGCCTTATTGCGATGCACGACCTTCGCCTCTAAGACTGTGCAATACCAAGCTGCCAAACGCTCAATGTCGCTAGTGCGTAGGACGAAGTGTGCCAGTTTCGCTGGTGCGCTCATAGTTGGTCCCTCCAGCCTGAGGCGGCAGCAGCCGCGTCAATCCAATTACGAAGTTCATCGTAGGCCTCAAGGCATCCCAGCATCGGATATTTCTCAGGAAGACCCTTCGCTGCCCTAAAAAGACAACCAGCATCAGCTTGTTGCAACATGCCAAGGTCGTTGTAGGAGTCGCCAATAGCAGTCACGTGATAACCCAAGCCCTGGTAACTTTCGACCGCTCTTTTTTTGGCATCGTCGATGCGCGCCACGAATTCAACAACCCTGTCCGTCTCCAAGGTCAACTCATGGCAAAGCAGGTGCGGGTGACCTAGTTCTTTCATCAAGTGGTCAGCAAACTGCTCGAACGTATCAGACAAAATAACGACCTGATATCGCTGACGTAACCGATCCAAAAAACCCCTCGCACCCTCCAACGGTTGCAGAGTCGCTATCACTTCGCGGATGAGACTTAACCCAATTCCGTTCTCGGAGAGGACCGAGATGCGGTGCTTCATCAGTTTCTTATAGTCCGGCTCATCTCGAGTGGTCAGCGTCAGCTCCGGCAAACCAGTGTGTTCAGCAACAGCTATCCAAATCTCGGGGGTCACTACCCCTTCCATGTCCAATGCGATGATTCTTTGCACAATCACACAGCCTTGCATCTATTAGGGGTCAAACAGCAAATCCAAACCCGAAAACAACTACGCTTTTTACATGGCTACTACCCAAAGCCACGATCAACTCGTCAATTCGATGACTGGCGGGCTAATTGCTGAACATCCGCCGTTCGTAGCGACCGACAAATTGCGGTCGGACGGCCGCCCGATTCCTGCCCTGCGAGCAGAACTAAGAACAATTCCCAACTTGCTGAACGCCTGGACATGCTTGTCGTCAGTAGCCATGCCGGCGCTTGTTATCGTTCTCGCCATATCGCTCAACTATTGGCTCTCAACATTGATTGCCGTTTTCTTCATGGGTTTCATACAAAACAGAATGTTCATCCTTCATCATGAAGGTGCCCATCGTCTGCTGTTCTCAAATCGTCGGATCAACGATTTCGTAGGGATAACTATCTTTGGTTGGCTTTCATTCGGCACCGGCACACACGCGTACCGTCGCGCGCACGCCAACCACCACCGCGACGAGTTCGGACCCAAAGAACCCGATTTCTTGCTCTATGCCCTGTACCCAATAACCAGAAGTTCGATGCGTAGAAAAATTCGGCGCGATGCGACTGGCGTTTCTGGCTATCGAATTTTGCGGCCTCGGTTGACTGGGCTATTTAAGAAACGTTTTTTGGTCAACAGTCTTCGGTTCTACTTGGGGCAAATAGTTATATTCTCGTTCTTTGCTGTCAGTGGAAACGCTTTCGCCTACTTCTACTTATGGCTTCTGCCATTTATGACCACGTACCAGGTTGTGAACAGACTCAGGGCAATAGCAGAACATGGAGGGATGACACGTTCAACCGACAGACGGCAAACGACACATCATGTTCGGCAAGGCCTAACAGCTCGAATCTTCCTAGTTCCGCTTGCCGTCGGACATCATCTGGCTCACCACGTAGACAGCGGTGTGCCATTTCGTAATTTGCCGAAGCTGACTCATCTCCTTGAAGAAGCCGGGTTTATCGATGAGAGCAACACCTGGCCCAATTACCGCTCCCTGTGGCGAGCTCTCTCAGCCAAGGACGACCCGTCACCCATCAGACAGTCGTTCTAGTGATTCAACAAACCGAATTACCGTTCAAAAGAGGCAACGAACGGCCTGTCGTATTGGCAACGTTCCTGCAGTTCGACAAAAGGCTGGACGGCGAGGCTGTCAGGTCGCATCACCCCAAGAAAGTATTCCACTGTGAATGATGCCTTGACCCTGGGTGAGCGATTCGGATGGGCCGGACGTAACCCAGACGCCCCGGAATTCGAAGAACAGCGACAACAGTTATCCGAGAACAACGGCATACCCGGGCTTGAAATTGTTAGCCCTGACAGAATCGACGATGCAAAAAGGATCTTCTATCGAGACGGATTTGTCCTCGTGGCAGACGTCCTAACCAAAGAACAACTTTCGATTATTCGACAGGGCACGACGCGCGTCGTTACTGAAATCATGGATCTGGACAGCACTCGCAAAGGTAACCGCGGGTCTCACAGATACAGCTTTGGATCTGCAAGCACCACCGGTCATCAGGTTCACCAACCTGAGTGGGCGATGCTGGTCGATCTTCCTAAAGTCACCCCGATCCTCGAGGCAATTTTCGAATCACCCGACTACCTATGTCGCGGAGGCGGTGGCGACTTTTGTCTACCAGGCGCCGTGGAGTACCAACCCCTTCATAGCGACGTTGCAGATCGGCGGGAAAAAAGTAGCCACGCAGCTGCCGCAGATAGTTCCGCATCAAAGTTTTCAGGCTCCTTTTGGGACCCCCGCGGATTAATGACATTAAGAGATCTCCCCTGCCCCTACATTTGCTGCAACTATTTAATGACCGACTTCAACTCCCTAAATGGCCCAATCCGGCAGATACCTGGGACTCAGAACTCACGAGAACCAATCCCAGACCTGGACGCGGAACCCCTATGGATGAAGTACAGCACCATTTGCCCAGCGCCCGCTGGAGCGGTCCTCATACGCGACCCTAGAACCTGGCACGGCGGAACCCCCAACCTCTCTAAAGAGCTCAGAGCCATTCCAAATGTTGAGTATTACGCTCCTTGGTTTCATGAGCCAATGGCCCGGTCCATGCCACGCAACGTCTACGAATCACTTTCAGATCACGCTCAACAAATTTGCCGCTACATCGTGACCGATGAAAAGATCAATGGTTCCATTCGTGGCGACCTTGGCGGAACCCCGAATCTTCTTCGAACCCGATAAGCGAAACTTGCCATAGGAGGAACGTGTCCACGTATCAGGATCTAGAGAACAAGGTTGTGCTCGTCACGGGCGCAGGCAGTGGAATCGGTCGGGCCCTGGCTGTCAGATTTGCTGAACAAGGGGCTCGAGTAGCAGTCAATGATGTAGACCCTGCTACAGCATCCTCTACGGCCCAACAAATAGACGATTTGGGTGGCTCCGCTCTTGCAGCGCCTGGAGATGTCTCTGACAGCGCTGAGGTCGACGCAATGTTCGACGTTGTAGAAGCTGCATTCGGTAACGTCCAAATTCTCGTCAACAATGCTGGCCTCGTAGGCCCAATGCTTCACTTCTTTGAAGCTGACGAGACTTGGTGGAGAAGGATCATCGACGTCAATCTCACCGGACACTTCCTCTGCGCACACAGAGCTGCCCGACCAATGGCTCGGGCTGGATCCGGAGTCATAATCAACATGTCATCGGGAGGCGCTAGTCGAGCGCACCGCGCCTTCACTGCTTACGACGCTGCCAAGGGTGGCATCGAAGCTTTCACGCGAGCTCTCGCACTAGACCTCGGACCTTACGGCATCAGAGTTAACGCCCTTATGCCAGGGTCCATTGACACGAGCGGCCTGAACCCTGACGAACGAACTCTGAGGGGTGAAAACATTCCCATGGGCCGAATCGGAGAGCCGGCAGACATGACAGGACCGGCTTTATTTCTCGCCTCACAAGAATCCGGATATGTAACGGGCGACATCATCAAAGTGGACGGCGGAATGTTGGCCCAACAAAGGTCCGCTACGGTCGATATCAAGCCGCCGGAAGACTTCCCGGCCACTAGCGACATATAAGGCTTAGCCTCTGATTCGCTGAAGCACCGGAAGTAAGTACTCAATAAACTTCGTCGGGTTTTCAGACATAGGGAAGTGTCCGATGCCTTTCATCTCACAAAAGGTGGAGCCCTTAATTGCTTCATGTGCCTCGCGGCCCATCTCAACAGTCGCGCTGAAGTCGTACTCGCCCGAAAAAATATGAACGGCGACCTGCGACGTATCAATATCTCTCGCTGTGTCCCGCAAGTCATACTCAGAGATGTAGTACCAGAGGTCCCCCAAGAAGACCGGCGGCCACCCAGCAGCGTAGGTTTGGATCGTTTCTTTTCTGTACGCAAGCGGTGACGATGGTGCCGTCAGCCCTTCCATCATTCGGGCCTTTGTCTCGTTTGATACCTGCGGGTGCCAAAATCCCTCAAGTCCCTTCAAACTTCCCCCGATGTGAAGAGCACCCTCAACAGCTATAACCGCTCGAAACACATCTGGGTGCTCAACCGCCAGATCTAAAGCAAGGAGACCTCCAACCGAACATCCCATGAATACCGGTTGGTCAAGGTTCAATGCTTGAGTAATTGCCAGTGGAACGGATCTAAGGAAGCCTCCCTCGAGGCGATACTCCTCAGCCCACCAATCGCGTCCCACCGGAGGCACGGATTTTCCATGAAAGGGCAGGTCATAAGCTATTAATCGGAAATTGTCCGTTATCTCAGGTGACTCAAACAGGTGACGCCACTGCACGCCATGAGAACCCGCTGTGTGCTGGAGTAACAGCGGGATGCCCGACCCTGATTCTTCAACATAAATTCGGTGTTCCTCCCCTGCAAGGTTCAACCGGAGGTAGCGACCAACGGGGCTATCAAAGGAGCCATGGCCGCAGCCTTCCGACACTTCAATTGATGCCTGAGGTCCCGACACTCTCATTAATTCGACGATGCGCTGAATCGCAGGAAGGTATTGCCACCAAATAAGCCTGTCCCCTCCCCTCGACAAACCGCCTTTGCCGGTCGCAATGTTTATGTCGTTGAGAAAGCGTGGAGGATTATCACTTCGGACCTTGTCCCAGATAGCCGCTGGGCCGCTGATGGTTACCACTCCGGGCCCCGAGTCTGGCACCCCCGCTTGAAGGTGACCATCTTCAACTGACAGACCTAACAAGGCTTCGCCGATCTCTATACGCAACCCCCCAGTCCAGTACCGAGATGCCATCTGAAATTCGGAGTCAGCGAGGCAACGCTGATACAAGTCGTCACTGGTAATAATCGACATAGCTGCTCTCTTCGTAAGCGATCGATCGGGCTAGCTATGGATTAGTCTGCCCCACTTAGAAACAAATGTCTTAACCCAACCTCAGAACAATGGTTGCTAGCATTCGTGTAAGGAATCAGAATGACCATTTCTCTTCAACGGACCTTCGAACCCGGTTTGCCACCAAACGACGAGCACCCTTATCGGTCTGGTGTTTGGAGGCCACAACATCGGGAATACGACGCTTGGGATATGGAGGTTGTAGGTGAGATCCCCGCAGATTTAAACGGGGTTTACCTGCGAAATACCGAAAACCCCTTGTTCGAGCCAATAAAGCGATACCACCCCTTTGATGGCGACAGCATGATGCATTCGATTTCGTTCGAGAACGGCGAAGCGCGCTACTCAAATCGATTCGTCCGTACCGATGCGTTCCTCGCTGAGCAGGAGGCAAAGGCAAGCCTGTGGGCTGGGATCGCCGAACATCCTTCGAATGCGACTGCGGATTACGGTTGGGGTGCTCGTACTTTCATGAAAGACAACGCGTCAACCGACGTCGTTGTGCATGGCGGTGCCGCTCTAGCCAGTTTCTACCAATGCGGCGAGCTCTACCGACTTGATCCTCGGACCTTGGAAGATCTTGGAAAGACTACGTGGAACGGCTTTTTCCCTACCGAGGGCGTATCGGCTCACCCAAAGGTGGATGAACATACCGGGGACTTGCTCTTCTTTAGCTATTTTACCGACGCTCCCTATATGAGATACGGCGTTGTGAGCCGTACCGGCGAACTCACCAACCATGTCGATATTCCACTCCCCGGCCCGCGACTCCCTCACGACATGGCTTTCACCGAGAATTGGTCGATCCTAAATGACCTACCACTGTTTTGGAGTCCGGAGGCACTAGCCGATGGTTACTACTCCAATACCTTTGATCGAAATCTGCCAAGCAGGTTTGCACTCATTCCAAGACACGGCTCAACCGAGGACATCCTCTGGTTCGAAGCGGATCCAACTTTTGTTCTCCACTGGACCAACGCCTACGAAGAAGGCGATTGGGTCATTTTGGATGGCTTTTTTCAGCACAACCCGACCGCAAGCGGAGTGGAACGAGGAGCCGGTTCCCATAAGGGGTTCGAAACTTTAGACATGAACGTGCTCCAAGCTCGCGCTCATCGTTGGAAATTCAACGTGGTCACAGGCGAATGCAAAGAGGAACCCACAAGCGAGACATGTGCCGAGTTCCCGATGATCAATGGCAGACATGCTGGTCGACGGCACCGCTACTCCTACAACGCGCGTTGCGCACCAGGGTTGTTCGCATTTGATGGCTTACTGAAGCATGACTTAGACACTGGCAATGAAGACCTATACGAACTGGACCCGGGAGTCTTTATCAGCGAAACCGTTATGGCTCCTCGCGACACGTCCCAAGCAGAAGACGACGGATACCTCATTACCTTTTCGTCAGACATGAACCGAGATCTGTCCGAAGCCCTCATCTTTGACGCCGCAGATCCCGCTCAAGGACCTATATGCAAAATAAGGCTCCCTGAGAGAATCTCCAGCGGAACTCACTCAACTTGGGCTCCCGCTACCGACCTCTAAGTGCATCAACCATTTAATCGGTATGAGATCCAACAGTGGGAGCGAATCCAATCTCGACAACAGCGCCTCTAGCTGGCTCAATTAGTCGGTGTCTTCCATCGCTCAACCTTCAAGTTCAGCAGCTAGCAAGCCGAAACCTGTAGCAAATTAGTGGGTAACTAATGACGAACACATCCCTCGACCGAAACGAAACCCATACTGGCTATTGGGACTCTCCTTGGCCCGTCGAATGTGGAGGAAACCGCCGCCAAAAAGCAAGCTCCGGCAGCCTCGATGCTCATGAAAGAACCCCGATCGTCACCTTGGTAGAAAACCAGCGCTGGAACGTCATGACCGTGCGAAGGGACCCCGGCGAATGGTATTTGGGTGGCACCATGCCGGCTTTCTCAGGTCCTCCTCCGTTTGGTTGGGTGCAACGGTATGACCCGATCACCCTTAAGCCTCGCGCTGAATCGCCCCATCTCCCTTGCGGCGATCACGTTTGGTGCGGGGCGATTCTCGTTCACGCTGACGGCTCAATCATGTCAGTCAACGGTTCATTCCTACACCGTTTAGATCCAGACGATCTATCGATAATTTGCGAACGGGAACTCCCAGTAGACCGAGCCCACAATGGTTTACTCGCATTGTCCGACGGAACGTTGGTGACCAAAGACCTGAGACTCGAAGGGCAAGGTGGCACAACTCTGACCTTCCTGGAACCGAACAACCTCGAGGTCACCGAGACCATTGTTCTTCCCGAGGGCTCAATGGGTCGCATTGCTGCTGACCTAATAGACGGTATCGACTCTGTTTATGTCCCTGGCACGGAACATATTTGGAAGATTGACGTAACCCAAGGAAAACCAGAAATAGCTGACTGGAGATGCCGATACAGAAACCTAGATTCGAATTCCGGACTCGCATGGGATTCATGCATTTCTGATGGCCACCTCTGGATTATGGATTGCGGAGACATTGAGGGAGTGCGAGCGATTCACAACACCCTTCCCAATGGGCGCTTTGAGGAAGCCGCCGGAAAGCTTCTGTCCTGGCAGCGTCCCGCCCCTTGGACCAGCCCCCAGCGACTTATACGCGTAAATCAGGAAACGGGGTCGTTAGATGCGGTCGAGCCGTTCGGAAACTCCGGCGGCGGAATAATTGCTCCACCAGTACATATACCTGAGCAACAGATAGCTATCGCCTGGGATTCGATTAACGGTGGCTTAGCTGGAATCTCTACGGACGGGGACTTGGAAGTCCTTTGGCATCTCGACGCTCGCCCAACCATGCAACCCGTCGTATTTCCCGAATCTGGAGAACTCGTAATCAACGACTTCACTCAAGCACAGTCCGATGATCTCATCGTTGTAGACACAAAAACCGGAGAACTCCTGAGCCGTATTGCGACCGGTTCCCGAATAGCTAACGGTATGTTCTTAGCCGCCGGCGAAGATCGCGATGTTTACTACTGCTCGACTCTGTATTGGGCACGGATCTCTTGGACCTAAGTCTCGCCCCGCTTAACTAACAGGTCTTAGAATTTCGCAGTAAAGTCAGTACATGGACGAAATGCGCGAGGCAGTAACAGCAGTACTAGGAGAGATCGATTTCGACCCCGACGAGCTGCGCACAAAATACCTTTCCGAACGCGACAAACGCGTACGCGATGACCACAACGAACAATACGTTGAGACAAGTGGGGAATTTTCCAAATACCTGGACGATCCCTACGAGAAGACCGTCGAACGGGAACCCCTTTTCGACGAAGTAGAAATCGCAATAATCGGTGGTGGCTTCGGCGGACTATTGATGGGCGGCAGACTACGAGAAGCTGGATTTACAGACATACGAGTCATCGAACGCGGTGGCGATTTCGGAGGTACTTGGTACTGGAACCGTTACCCCGGAGCGATGTGCGACGTGGAGAGTTACTGCTACTTGCCGATGCTCGAAGAGCTCGACTATGTCCCTAAACATAAGTATTCATTTGCCCCTGAAATTATGGAGCACACTCAAAATATTGGTCACCATTACGGCTTATATGAGAACGCCTGTTTCAGCACCTCAGTTACGAACTTAACTTGGGATGAAGCCACGAAGCGTTGGGTCATCGAAACTGATCGCGGCGACAAAATGCGGGCACAGTTTGTGGCGATGGCTAATGGGCCTTTAAATAGACCGAAACTGCCAGGGATAGAAGGCATCTCTTCCTTCGAAGGACACACATTCCATACCAGTCGTTGGGACTATGACTACACCGGAGGAGATAACAGCGGGAACCTGACTGGCTTAAACGACAAAAAGGTTGCCATCATCGGCACTGGTGCTACGGCGATCCAGTGCATCCCACATCTTGGCGAAGCCTCGGAGCACTTGTACGTATTCCAGAGGACTCCCTCCTCAATTGACTACCGAAATAACCGCGAGACCGATCCCGAGTGGGCCGCCTCCTTAGAGCCCGGTTGGCAATACAAACGAATGGATAACTTCAATACCTTGGTTGCAGGAGGCGACCAGGACGAGGATCTCGTTTCTGATGGCTGGACTGACATCTTCAGGAATCTCACAGGCACTGCAGCCAAGCTGGCCGGCCGGAAGCTCGGCCGTCGCATCAGCGGTCGCGAAAAGGGTTACCTGATGCAAATGGCCGATTATCAGAAGATGAACTCAATTCGAAATCGAGTCGACGAGGTAGTCGAAGACGCGGCTACAGCCGAGGCGCTCAAGCCTTGGTACAGACAGTTTTGCAAACGACCATGTTTCCACGACGAGTATCTACCCACCTTCAATTTGCCCAACGTGACGCTGGTCGACACCCAAGGCAAAGGGGTGGAGCGAATCACCACAAATAGCGTTGTCGCAAACGGAGTTGAACATGAAGTTGACTGCATTGTCTTTGCCACTGGCTTTGAGGTGGGCACGGGCTATACCCGGCGCGCCGGTTACGACATCGTCGGTCGCAACGGACAAACCCTGAGCGACAAATGGGAAAACGGGCCACGAACCCTCCACGGGATGCAAACTACTGATTTTCCTAACTGTTTCTTTTTAGGTTTCACCCACACCGCGGTGACCGTCAACGTGCCACAAGCGCTCAATGAGCAAGCAATGCACATCTCCTACATGATTTCTCAAGTAAGGGATCAGGGCGCAACGACCATCGAAGCGACTGCTGAGGGCGAGCAGATGTGGGTTGACGAGATTCAGGACAAATCTAAGCTCGGAGAACGATTCCGAGCTGAGTGCACTCCCGGGTACTACAACAACGAAGGCAAAGCCGGGAACCCTGACGGCTTTTTCACGACCAGCTATGGAGCTGGGCCAATACGATTCCATCGAATCTTGGACGAATGGCGAGAAGAAGGGCGCATGGATGGCGCGGCCATAACCTAGGTTGGCTGGACTTGTTGAGGTTTATTGGCGCGACATTTCTGCTGCTGCGCTGGCCTCATCCTCACCGGCGGTCCGGGTTCCAAGCTGAATTGTGAGGTCCTTTATCTCCCCCGTAAAGGGGTATGGGCTTTCATATCGTTCCGACACAGCGGAACCGCGATCCAGTCCTACGCTCGCTCCAATGGAGCTAATCATTCTCATCATGAACGGAAGTTCTATTGAGCCACAAACCTCGCCGTTAACTGAAATTTCAATATTTCCGCTTCGGCGACCGGTTCGAGTTATTAGCACTGACAATTCGTTGTCACCTTCAACGATCGAATGGTCAGATTCCAAGATCGAATGGTCATTAAACGCGTTGTAATCGACGACCAATCGTTGGTTTTGAACGAACACTGTGAGACCTGAGTTCTCGTTACCCATTGCATACAGCACCCCTTCGTCGCTACTTTCGCAAATCACCTGAGTCTTCATCTCCCACGACCGACCAGCTGGAGACGGCGCTACTTGCGCCGGAATCGGAGACATAGGCGGCCTATACCGATATTTACGATGTGTGGGATGAGGTGAATGGTCATCTAAGCGCGACCGGAATAATTCGATTGTCCTGTCATCAAGTGGTAGTACGCCATGCAGTTCTGCCTGCTCCCACCAAAGGTCAATCAATTCCTCAAGCTTTTCTGGCTGGGCATCGGCCAAATCATGGCACTCAGATTGATCCAAGGACAGGTTGTAGAGCTCCCACTGATCATCCTCGAAGGGAGTTCCCTTTACGTGTCGCGTCACAGCCTTCCACGTAATACCCTCCTGCTGGGCCACCAAAGCTCGGGACCCAAACTGTTCGAAGTACTGCAACTGGTTAGTTGACGGCGCATCGGCGGCGTTAAGAACTGAAGCGAAAGACGAACCAGTAACAGGGATTTGCTGATACCCCTTGTGTGTGTCAGGCGCTGTAATTGCCAGCAACTCATACAAGGTCGGGACGATGTCAGAAACGTTCACAAACTGATGCCGTAAAGAGCCAGCTTGCGCTGGGTCGACCCCTTCCGGCCAATGCATAATCATGGGGACATGCACACCGCCTTCGTGAGTGTTCTGTTTGTACCATTTGAATGGCGTATTCCCGCATTGCGCCCATCCCCACGGATAATTCGAGTGGCTGTGAGGACCACCCACATCTTCGATCTGCGTGATCAACTCATCCGGGGAGTCGAATACTCCATTAAAAAATTTCATTTCATGCATCACGCCGTATGGGCCGCCTTCTTGAGACGCTCCGTTATCGGCCATGAAAAGAAGGATCGTGTTGTCAAGCTCCCCCATGCTTCGGAGGCCATCAACCAGTCTTCCGATTTGCGTGTCGGTATGGTCGAGAAACGCAGCGAATGCCTCTTGCAAGCGGCAAGCAAATCTTTTGTGGTTGTCGGGAAGGTCATCCCAAACTTCGACCCCATCGTTTCTCGGCGCCAACTCAGTTGATTCGGGTATCAGACCGAGTTCCAGCTGCTTTGCATACCAACGCTCCCTTACCACGTCCCAGCCTTCGTCGTATCGGCCACGATATTTTTGAAGGTAGGAATCTGGCGCTTGGTGTGGTGCGTGTGTAGCCCCAAATGGGAGGTACGCAAAAAATGGCCGGTCAGGTCGGACGCCTTTGCTGTCGTTGATCATCCGCAACAACTGGTCAACCAAATCTTCACTCAAGTGGTAACCATCTTCGGGTCGGCTAGGTGGGTCAATGTGATGATTGTCCACCACTAGTTCAGGATGAAACTGGTCTGTTTCGCCCTCCAAAAAGCCATAGAAACGCTGAAAGCCCCGCCCTAGGGGCCACTGGTCGAAAGGACCAGCTGCAGATATATCGTTGGTCGGAGCTAGGTGCCACTTACCCGAACAAAATGTGGCGTACCCCTCAGACTGCAATACCTCGGCAATCGTTGCTGCATTGTTAGAGATATGGCCAAGTTGGTGAGGGAACCCTGTCTGATGGTTGGAGACCGACCTCATGCCCACGCTGTGTTGAGATCGGCCGGTGAGAAGTGCTGCTCGCGTCGGCGAACATAGTGGTGTCACGTGAAAATTTGTGAACTGTAACCCCGCAGCAGCTAGCGCATCCAGATTGGGAGTTTCTATGTCGGACCCATAACACCCGAGTTGAGCAAAGCCGGTGTCGTCAATCAAAACGATCACAACATTGGGAGCGTCCGAACCTGGGTGAGGCTTCGCCGGATAGTGCGGGACGGAGTCCTCAAGGGTTTTTCCTATCTTCCCTTCGAATGAAGGCGACGGTTGTGGTGTCACAGTGTCCTTTAGATCGAGATCGTCGTTAGGTCATCCCCTATTACTACTTCACCATCGAAATGTTGTTTAGCTAAGTCAATCCATTCGGGGTACTGCTCTGGAAGGGGTGCGGGAACCATGTGAGTCAACACAAGACGCTTCACCCCAACTCGCTCCGCAGTTCGAGCTGCGTCTTCTACGTCGGAGTGGTAATCCAAAATGTCCAGAAGCATTGAGTTTGGGGCCAATTTCACTAGATCGCTACGAATCACCGTTTGGACATAGGCGTCTGCTGACGCTGCGAGTTCATCGACTCCCTCACAGGGAACAGTGTCTCCTACGAGCGCCGCCACTGATGAATCATTCTCAAATCGGTACCCAAGCGTTGGGTGTACTGGTGCGTGCTGCGTAGCCGCAGCAGTGATCCTGAAATCATTTATGGAGAAGTCGGCTCCCGGGGATAGTTCGGTAACGTCGACCTTTGGCCCATTGGTTAATTGATCATGATGCTCGATTCGATATCCAATGTCTGCCTCAAGTGCATGCATCTGACGATCCACGAATTCTTGTGTGCCTGGCGGCCCATAGATAGCGAGCGTGCCATTGCCTTGACTCATGATCCAGTGAGTTGTGATCACATCGTTGAGATCACAAATATGGTCGCTATGTAGATGTGTTAAAAGCACTCCGCTAAGGAACACCGGTAGTGATCCCGCTGCTGCCATCCTCATAAGCACCCCGCGTCCAGCGTCGACCAGAACATGACAGTCGCCAGCCTTTACCAAGGTTGATGGTCCGGCTCGGTTGGCATCCGGCAGTGGACTGCCGGTTCCGGTGAGAACGATTTCCATAGGCACATGTTGCCAGAGTGAAGCTCTATCTGGAGCATCTCTCCTTCAAACGATTAACCACACCAGGTGATTATTGAGTATGTGACCGCGGAATGATCACAGCTTTTTGAGAATCTTTAACTTCCACAACCCTGCTACAACAACCGCTATTCCCAGCACAAAAAGACCAAAGGTTTCACCCATTCGCGGCTCCATCTTGCGTACCCGAAACTCTCAGATCCAAAGTATGGGTCGAAAGTGGCACACTGGTCCATCATGAAGACTTTCTTCCGATTCTTAATCGTTCTTAGCTGTCTATTGGTGTCTTGTGGGTCCGTCGACGGACCGGAGAGCTCTTCTCGCCCCGCGCTCATGTCCACAGAATCTGAAGGACACGTATCTCCGAACGATGACGGCCATCACGACCACGACGACCATGACGAGGCACGCCAATTTCTTATAAACACAATTTTGGACGTCGGACCTGGAGATGCCCCTGAGGTCATTGAGTGTGTAGTTGACCTGATGGCTGACCTATCTGGTTTCAGCTACACAGAACTCAAAGAAATGTATTTAACCCAAAGCCCGGAACTTGACCCTTATCTTGAAAGTGAAAGATTCAGCCAAGACTGTGGCGTAAGTGACTTGTCATCTTATTCAGATGAGGGCCCAGATCATTCAGAGGACGACAGCGCCCAAGTAGGTGAGGAAAATAGATACGAGAATTCTGAGGAGAGGAGACAACGCTACGCGAGTGAATTTGGTGAATGCACTTCTCAGGATCAACAGATGTGTTGGGAATGGAACCTAAGTGCCTTAAGAGGAGATTGCGGGCCGGACAACGACCAGGAATACTGCTGGAGGTTCAAGACCTACCGGCCCTACATTTCGTTGACTGATGCAGAGATGGAAGTTCGCTACCAAAAGAAGATGGACGCTGACGCCAAAACGAGTGCCCAAAGGTTGGTCGATCTCGGCTGGAATAAGGAGCTTTCAACTCCGGCGTCATACTTCGTTACATCTGACCTAGACGAATCCGATCGCAAAATCGTAGAAGACGGGATAAAAGCAGCTGAAGAATATTTAGGCTCCTACGGGCCAATGCGCGTCTATGTAATCGGCTCCGATGAGGCGGCTACAGCAGCCGCTATCGAGGATTACTGCTCCTGGGCTTACGACTCAGATCTACTGCAAAGGTGTCGAGATGACCAAGGAGTGGGCATATGGGAGATAGCCCACTACAAGGGTTCAAATGCGTTCGCTCAACACTCCCACTTCCGCTCAACTCCTACTCAATCGTTCGTAATCGGAAACCCAGCACAAATTGGGCCCGCTGATGGCGCCAAGGTCGCTGCCCACGAATACGTTCACATATACCAAAATGCCCATCAGCTCTACCCCGACGCTGACCGATATGGCCCCGACCTGGTGTGGCCGATTTGGCTCGAGGAGGGCTCGGCAGAGTTTCTCGCCCTCTACCTTGCTGACCAAAAAGGTTGGCTGTCTTTCAGGGAACGAATGATCCAAGCGCTCGACGAGTCTCACGATTTGCGGGAGATCGTTCCGAATCTGACAATCGCCGATATCGCCGCAGACCGCGCTCGAGTCAGCGCTTATTGCGGCCTGTGCTTTGGAACTCTCCAATATGCGACAGGTCAGTGGGCAACCGCGTGGCTCGTTAACCGCACTTCTCTCGACGCAGTTTTCTTAGAGTTCTTCCCCCAAGTATTCGAATCAGGTATCGAGGGTGCCTTTAATCGTGTCTTCGATCTCAGCACAGACCAATTTATGGTCGAGTTTGAATCGTTTATGAATCTTCCCCGAAGCGAGCAACTGCAAATTCTCCCAATTCCATAGCCTCATCGAGTCAACTGGACAACATCGGCCATATATCGTTACCTCGCGAGCAATCATCCGCTCGTAGCCCCACGTCCGCTCAACACCACCTGAAGGTTGGACTCATAATGCTTCACCTTGATGACTTACGCCGCTTCCTTGCCGATGAAACTGGACTTGCCACAATAAGTACGGTCCAACAGGACGGTCGAGTCCTTTCCAGCATCGCTAACTGCGGAATAATCCCAAATCCCCTAACAGGCGACGAGTGCGTCGCGTTGGTTTCTATGGGAACAGCTGCCCGTCTGAAACATGTGAGGCGAGGGTCCGAAGTCACCATCTCTGTTAGAAGGGGTTGGAATTGGATAGCTGCAACCGGAGCCGCTGACCTAATCGGTCCAGAAGACAACGTTGAGTCGGTAGACCCAGAAGCTTTGAGGCTCCTACTGCGCGAGATTTACCAGGCAGCGGGCGGGACACATGACGATTTCGAAGAATATGATGCCGAAATGCTTCGAAGCCGAAGAGCGGCGATTCTTGTAGCTCCGACTCGCCTCATAGGCAATCAGCCAACATCCTGATCATTCGAAATACTGAGTACAACATATTGGCTCGCCGGGTGGTCGGTAGCCTTGTTTGGGTGCCGCAAACCTGTGGCTCTTCAACCAGGCAACTCGCGAAACTGTTCCGCGGGTACGCCTCATCCACGGATCCTTCATGAAACGTTTTGTTTGTCTTTTCTTTGTCGCTGCAGTCCTGGCAGCTAGCTGCGGATCTGACAGTGATACAGGTATCGCTGAGCCGACACCAACATCCGAAGATTTGTTAGCTAAACCGGACACTAAATCAGATGAGCAGATACTCATTGAAGATTTATGGGATAAACAAGCAGCCCGCGCGGAGGTTGATATTGAGCGAGTATTCCGTCTATTTCAACAAAAACAGGCAGTAGGGCCCTACAACATGGCGTGTTGGGGACCAATCGTTGAAGACAAAGTGTCTGATGATTCCAATGGGGACACTTCAAGTAGTTCCGTAGTTGTGCCAGAGGTTGAAGGACCAAATGTGTGCGAAGAACTTGCGCACGCAATGGGTTTGCTAGGCGGCCCGCTCAAGGATGTACTTCCGTTGCTTGATTCGTTGCAGCTACCATGGCGACTCGTCGTCCGAGACTGTGAAGGCCAGCCGGTGACTTTAGATATCGAGGCGGGTCGAGTAAACCTTGAAACCTACGAAGATCACGTTGTCGCATACACCGTCGAAAGTTTGTCCAACGGCTGGGACCGTCGCAGCTTGGAACCGGGTCCATGTGAACAAGAAAAGAAACCAAAAGCAGATGACAGGATTCCAGTACCTGAAAGTTCCGACGACGAATAAATCCTCGTCGGGGTAATGGAAGCCCGCTTAGCTTCTTCTTGCCAGATCGGCTTAAGTGATTATGTGAGGCCTCTCTACCCGTGGGTGCCTCTTCAACGCCACTAGGTGATCGCAGTAAATGCTGCCGGTTATTGTTTAGCTCTGTAGTCACGAACTTTGGTTGGCTATGCATCCCTTAAAGCAAATACCCTGCTTTCAACCTTCAAAGACTAGGGGCAATATTCCTATGGCGAAGAATTACTTCGTACAGATATCAACAGACCCAGCGGTAGATCCCAGAAAATGTGTCATCGGCATCGCATGCGCTACTCAAGCAGCCGTTGACGGCCACATCGTGAACGTCTTCTTTGCTTCTCACGCTGTTCGATTACTACATGAATCATTTATTAGCGCGTTGGACGCAAACGTCTCCCAAGAAGCCGGGTGGTGTAAGTCCACAATGCAGACATTGATCAATCAGGCTGAAGGAATCTACTGTTCCACTGGTTCCCAAGAAGTCGTCGGAGTCACCCCTGATAATGCCCATGAGGTCCTGATCGCAGGTTTGGATCTGAACTGGAGTGGCCCTCCGGGCGTAGTGGCTCTGAGCAGCCAAGCCGACGTCGTCCTCACCTATTAAGCAACGAAATCAAGGGCCAGCACCTAAATCAAGAAGGTGAGATTTCTCTGTCCAGCCTGAGCCGTTACCAGCTCGATCCATTTAGCGGCCATGAGCAACTCGTCATCAACGCGGCGGAGACGGTATTGGGCCTGACCAGGCCAAACTCGGAGTTCACCACTCGACTGCGCCGCCAACTCGTAGATAACAAAGTTTGCTTTAACCGAGATTTCCTCTCCGTGGTCCTTCTCTATTTCTATATTTGACAAAACTCGACGCATCGGCGAATTAGGAAGTTGAGACAACCTTTTCCCAGTCTGAAGTTGCCTGATTCGGGTCGCAACTCTGGTTCGGTTGTCGTTTAGATAAGCCAGTTGCTTAGAGGGATCTCCGCTGAGACGCCCCGCCGGAACCCAGTAGTGGAAGTCGTCGTCTAGCAATGACTCCCAGTCATCAAGCAGAAACTCATCCGCGAAGCGAGCTTCGCGGTACAAGAAGTCCTCAACCTCAGCTTTCAATTCCAGCGAAACCAAAGCATTCCTCTTAACTCATTACTTCCAGATACCTGTACCAAAAACCTCGGTTTGTGGTCTCGTCCGAGGCATCGCTGGATCGCACACCGTTCTCATCGACGTGTTCACGATGAACACCTCTACTTAGGTCTATCCAGCCTCGACTCATAGAGGACCAAGAAACATCCGTACCCGAGATTCCAGCTTGAATGCGTTCGGCGGTTATAGCGTCATCGCTCGTAATAAAGGATGCAGGCCCAACTGCTGCTTCTGTTTGACGCAAAAGCCGCTCATTGAACGCATCGTCGGCTCCTTCGAACTGCACGGCCGTGTGTCTATGAACCATTTCATTCGGGCCTAACGGTTCGACGATAGCAATCACTGTTTCACCTAAAAAGAGGTTCGGAAAGATAAAGGCATGTGGAGGACCGTCCCAAAGCATCTGGTCAGCGGCGTCTTCACCGACCCGCTCAGATAACGCCACGCAGTACTCCTGAACCCGATCTCGTGTCACACCGAGCCAGGAAAGTTCTTTTTTGTAGCTAGGACGCCAATCCAACTCTAGATGCCCTCCTCCATAATCAACGGCTCGGGAACTTCTGACAGCTTCACCGCCCACGGCAACGTCGTCGTAATAGGTGTCAGTCGAAGCTGACATTGAGGCATGGACAAAACCCACGTGATATCCGTCACTGTCACTTTCCGGCCACAATTTCCAGTTCGATTGAACTCGGTGACCGATCCATCCCTTTGATAGATCGATATTTCCTGTGGGGCTCATTTCACACAAACGATCAATCAGCTCATAGCCGGCCAGTCCCAGGTGCTGATCTATGGAACCAGCCGAACCGTCCAAATTAGCGAACACAAATCCTCGGTAATTAGCGATTTGACCGGCCCGATCCAAGCCAAGCTCATCCTTTGGCTTTAAATATCCATCTGGAAACGGCACCGCTCGGAGACTTCCGTCCAATCCGAATCGCCAGTTGTGGTAACTACATTGAAAGAAAGATGCACTTCCATTCTGCTCCCAACACAAGGCAGTCCCCCTATGGGAGCATCGATTCGACAAAACATTGATGTCATCGTTCTCGGCTCGAACCATGATCACCGACTCGTTGCCAATCTGGCGCGTCACCCACTCCCCTCTTGTTTTGATCTCTGATTCGTGACCTACGAACACCCACCCCCGAAAAAATATTTGGTCCATCTCGTCTTCAAAAACCTCAGGGTCACGAAGCAGGCTTCCGTGTATCCGGTCGTCCTGTATTAATCCTTGGTAATCGAAAGCCATTCCGTTAGTTTCGCACGCCACCAAACCTTCTTTCAGAAATTCACGAACTGGGTGTGAGAAGGCCTAGTCTTTTTGTATCTAGAGCACTCGGGGAAACTAAGTATGAAGATTAGAGCTGTGACCCTGACTGCTGTTGGCAGACCAGTTCAGGTAGAGACCCTAGAACTAGCAAGGCCACTCAGCGGAGAAGTACTCGTAGCAATGGGCGCAGCAGGAATTTGCCATAGCGACCAGCACGCCATCACAGGACATCACGGAGCCGAAGTGCCGTGTGTACTAGGCCATGAAGGCGCCGGCGAAGTAGTTGCCATCGGCCCGAATGTTGAGAGGATCCGAGTCGGTGACCGAGTCGCCTTAAATTGGATACCAAGCTGTGGAAACTGCTTCTATTGCGGGCGCGGCCAACGACATCTTTGCTCTGATGGCCTTCAGCGAATATGGAGCGGGTACCTCACAGACGGCACCAGTCGAATCTCACGAGACGGTCAACCAATAATGCACTATTGCGGCATCTCCACTTGGGCCGACCACATGGTCGTGTCAGAAGCGAGTTGCCAGCGAATACCCGATGCTGTGCCGTTCGAAGTTGCCGCGCTGATTGGGTGTGGCGTAGCGACGGGAGTGGGAGCAGCTGTACACCGCGGTGAGCTCTCAGAAGGCGACTCAGTCGCCGTGGTCGGTGCTGGCGGTGTTGGATTAAGCGCAATAATGGGTGCTCGAATGTCCGGAGCACAACGAATAATTGCGGTTGACCGACAGCCAGACAAAGCGCAACTAGCCATGGATCTAGGTGCAACAGATTTCCTAGTCGCTGACGACGGGGCGATAAACCAAGTCCTCGACGCTACAAACGGCGTCGGAGTCGATGTGGTCATAGAAGCCGTTGGTAATCCCGGCTTACAAGAGTCGTGGCTACGAGCCGTCCGACGCGGAGGCACTTTGGTGTGCGTAGGCATTCCAAACGAATCCGAAGCAACTCGCATCTTGACAGCCGATTTCATTCGCTCCGAGAAAGCCATTAAAGGGAGCTACTACGCAGCCGCCGATTCAGCCAAAGCAATCGACGACCTATGCGTCGCCTACCTAGACGGCTATCTACCCATCGACAAATTGATTTCGAAGCGGATACCGATTACAGAAGTACAGCAGGGTCTCGACTCTATGCTCGCCGGAACCGAAGGACGCACCGTCATCAAGTTTGATTAATTGGTGTCGGAGGGGGGACTTGAACCCCCACACCCTTAACGGGCACTAGATCCTTAGTCTAGCGCGTCTGCCAATTCCGCCACTCCGACGCCGTTCCGGGATCCCGGAAGAAGGCCTACTCTACCAATGGGACCGGGCTTGCCAACACACGAAAAGTTGAGCTGCTGACAACGACCCTAAGGGGTTAGGCGAGCAACAGCCCCAAGATGAGCGTCGTAAAGCCAAAGGTCACTGCTACCACCACAGTTATACGACTGAGGTTCTTTTCAGCGACTGTGGAGCCTGCTGCAGTCGCCCCGACACTTCCTCCGAACATATCGGAAACACCGCCACCCTTGCCGCTATGCAAAAGCACAAGACCAACAAGTGAGAAAGCAGCAATTAGGTGCAGGGCACCGACAATCCAAGTCAACACAGGCCTGATGGTACCAGCGTCTTTGCCGGACTCCTCGAACACAATTCCAAGAGACTCACGTGGCAACCTACGGTTCGATGCGTCGGGTGATCGGCGTACTTCCCTTTGAACCTGGCACCCAACCCTCAAGGATCGCGGAGAATCCCCCTGCTCCCCCGCCAGCGCGGACAATCATGGGTGACCACTCGGGTAGTTTGCGAATAGTTCGACCCGAGCTTGATCCAAAAACGGTTTCTTCATCACCTGAGATGGGGATCCCTTCCTCGATCCCCATAGCGCCCCTCGCCGACAACTCTGGGTCCATCTCCAATAGTGGTTCTAGTTCTTCGTAAAATTTCTCTTTCGACCAACCGGCCGCTGAGAAGACATTCATGTGTTCCGGGGTCATGACGATCATGGCTTCACCCGGCAGTTTGCGATTACCAACACACTGCAATTGTTGCGCCAAGGTTCGAACTAATGATTCCGGCGACCGAGAAATCTGATCGATGCATCCCACCGGACCATGTCCTGCGAACAAAGTCACTGTGTCCTCATCTTTAGCGAAGCCTCGACTAACAGATAAAGGAGGCCAACCGTCGGGGAGATTCTCCTCGTCCTCAGCGAAACACCAACCAACTTTGGATGGTGCTCCCAAAGCAGAGCGGTCGATGCCGCCAATACCTGGCTTCCCGCCTCCGACGTTCCGGATCACTAGCTGAAGGGCTCGCCCAATAGTGGAGTTCGCCCGATTCCCTTGTCCCAAGGCATTTTTGTCAACGTTCATTCCAATTCGACTTCGGATGGGGCCGTTTACGATCACAATCGGCCCCGAAAACCACAGCGTGCACAACAAACCATGGATGTTGAACTGATCGGTGCAGGCCGCCTCGACAGCCGCTAAAACCACCGGCAAATACTCAGGTTTACATCCAGCCATAACAGCGTTGACCGCTACCTTTTCCACGGTGCACTCGTTCAGCACGGGAGGAACTACCGCCACGACTTCATCTGACCGGCGAGTCGTGCCCTCCAGCATTCTGGCTACCCGCTCTTCAGTGGGTGGAACTACCGGCAAACCATCGGACCAACCCCTATCGAAGAGCGCATCGAACTCGTCTTCAAGAGTCGCTATTTCTACTCGCCGGCTCTTAAGCGTTGTGGCTCCGAATTTCAAAGCCAACGCATCCGTTAGGTTGGGGTCCACTGACAGCGATCCACAACCCGGCCGCATCTCGGACAGCTCTAGACCAAGATCGCTAACCCCTGTTAACGCCTCCCAATCAGAGCGGCTCCATCCGACTGTTCGAGCCATTTCCTTGCCATCTTGAATAAACATCAAGGTCGGTACAGTTTCAACCTCATAGTGCCAAGATATTTCAAGGTCCTCGTCATAAACTCGGCTCCCAACCGAATCCGGAAAAGCTGGGTCGTCTTGGGTGTACACAGTGATACCAGGCCCGCGTAGAGAGATTTCCTCGAGCACCGGGACTACATCTACACAAGTAGGGCAGTCGCGTTTAACAATCGCAACTAAACCCTCCGGCAATAAAGGCCGGCCTACGTTCGAACTACTAGCAGCCATGCAACGACTCTAGACCTCTTGGAAGCTTACAATCCCGGCAAAAGATGCTGCCTCCAGAGAAGCTCCGCCAACCAAAGCTCCGTCAATATCTTCCATAGCCATCAACTCTCTCGCGTTCGCTACGTTGACCGATCCCCCGTATTGGATTCGAACTTTCGTTTCTGCTGGTCTATGAATATCCGCCACAACGCTTCGAATATGCGAACACATTGCTTGGGCATCATCAGTCGAAGCTGTCTGACCGGTACCAATAGCCCACACCGGCTCGTACGCAATCACAACTTCGCTCAACTGATCTTTACTTAAAGCCGCAAGGCTGCCTCTGACCTGCTCCTCAACAATCACTTCTGCTTGTCCGCTGTCTCTCTGCTCGAGTGTCTCCCCTACGCAGACAATAGGGGTCATACCGTGAGCGAATACTGATCGCGCCTTTGCAGCAACAAGCTCGTTGGTCTCCCCACTAAGAGCTCGTCGTTCGCTATGTCCCACAATGACCAGATCCACATCAAGTTTTTGGAGCATTGCTGGAGAGATATCTCCGGTGAACGCGCCTGACGTCTCTGCATGACAATTCTGAGCGCCGAGACGGAACTTCATGCGATCCGCATCAATCACTGTTTGTATCGAACGAATATTAGTGAAAGGCGGATGCACTGAAACCTCGACTCTCTCGTAGTCATGGTTCCTAAGCTCGTAGCTCAGCTTCTGCACCAACTGGATCGCTTCGAAATGATTGAGATTCATCTTCCAGTTTCCAGAGATCAACGGAATGCGCGACATGTAAATTCCTTATTTTCTAAGAGCTTGAATTCCAGGGAGATCGCCCAGTTCAAGAAACTCAAGACTGGCACCTCCTCCAGTGCTTATGTGGTCCATATACGGGGCAAGGCCAACTTCGGCAACCGCAGCAGCGCTGTCGCCGCCACCCACAACTGAGAAGGCTCGGCTATCAGCCAATGATTGCGCAACTGACCGAGTGCCGGCAGCGAACCGGCTATCTTCAAACATCCCCATCGGCCCATTCCAAAAAACTGTACGAGCTTCATGTAAGGCATCACTGAACTCAGCAGCGCTACCTGGTCCGATATCAAGCCCCTTCCACCCCTCCGGCAATGAGCATCCCATCTGACGCACTTCACCGTTACCGGCTCCGATGTCTCCGTCTGGGCTCAATGCAGTGATGTCATTGGGGAGCAGGATCGACGCACCAGACTCAATAATGCTCTGACAGGTTTGCAACTGGTCGTCTTCACACAAAGAGTCACCAACGCTATGTCCCATAGCTTTCAAGAAGGTAAAGCACATGCCCCCGCCGATGATCAATTGATCCACCACTTCGAGAAGGGCTTCTATGACACCAAGCTTGTCACTCACTTTCGCACCACCCAACACAGCTACGAACGGGCGTTGCGGCGAGGATCTAAGCCCTTCAAGGATTTCGATCTCTTTTTCCAACAAACGGCCAGCAGCAGACGGGAGTCGCTGAGGAGGGCCGACAACAGACGCATGAGATCTATGTGACACACCGAATGCGTCATTTACGTAGCCGTCAAACGCTTGCCCACCGGCTCCATCGATGAGGAAATCCACAAAATCCTGATCGTTAGAAACTTCACCCGGGTTGAAACGCAAATTCTCTAATAGCTGAGCCCCTGGAGCTAGTTCTGCCACTCTCGTTTTCAACAGGTCGGTCGAATACCGATCGTCGTGCTTACCTTCTGGGCGGCCGAAGTGCGTCCCAATCACCACCGAAGCCCCCCGATCGAGTAGCCACGACAACGTGGGAAGAGCGGCGCGGATGCGCAGGTCATCGGCAATCTCACTGCCCCTCATTGGCACATTGAAATCACAGCGCACCAGGATTCGTTTTGCCTCGAGGTCACCTAATTCGGTCTCGAGATCTTCGAGGGTCGGAACTAACGAAGCAGCCACGCCTATTTCAACCGCAGGTAATCGAGACGAGATCCACTAAGCGGTTTGAATAGCCCCACTCATTGTCGTACCAACCACTAATTTTCACGAGATTATCCATTGTCATCGTGAGTCCTGCGTCAAAAACACAACTCGACGGATCGCCCACTATGTCAGCGGAAACAAGTGGATCTTCGCTATAAGTCAGGATGCCTTTGAGTGGCGCACTCGAAGCCGCAGCGGCAAATGCTGCGTTAATTTCTTCGACCGAAGGACTGGCCGCCAATACCGCAGTGAAATCTGTAATTGAACCATCCGGTATTGGAACACGTAGCGAAGTGCCATCCAACTTCCCGTTCATGGCTTGAAGGACAAGGCCAGTGGCGCGAGCCGCGCCTGTAGAGGTCGGGATGATGTTGACTGCAGACGCTCTCGCCCTTCTCAAATCGCTATGCGGGCCATCGACCAGCGATTGATCACCCGTATAGGCATGCACTGTCGTCATCAATCCTTTTTCGACTCCAAACGCGTCGTCGAGAACCTGCACCATGGGGACAAAGCAATTAGTGGTGCAACTAGCGTTAGAAATTACCTTGTGTGAATTCTTGTCAAATTCGTCGTGGTTAACGCCCACAACGATTGTCGCATCAGCTCCGCTAGCTGGTGCTGAAACGATCACAAGTGGAGCTCCGGCTTCTAGATGCTGTGCAGCCTTGTCTCTATCAGTGAAAATACCCGTTGACTCGATAACTACATCAACCCCCAAATCAGCCCACGGCAAGTCTCCGGGATTGCGTTCCGATAAGACCTGCAGCAAATTTCCGTCAATCGATATGCCGCCATCGGCAGCCGAAATATCATTGGGTAAATTTCCGAGCACAGAGTCGTATTTCAAGAGGTGAGCCATTGTGGCCTGATCACCTAAGTCGTTTACCGCGACGATTTCGACGTCAGCAGCTTGTTTTTGTACAGCTCGAAAGAAGTTTCTACCGATACGGCCGAAGCCGTTAATACCAACCCGCACAGTCATTAGAAGGTTCGCTTTCTTGAGGGAATAGAGACGCTTCTGAATGTCTACCGCATGGCTTGGATCTAGGTGCGAATTGATTGCGTACTTCTAGATTTCTTTCAATTCGAGATCTCTGTGGCGCGTGCGAAGGGAATGGCCATTTTCATCCAAGATTCGACCAAACTCCTCGGCAATTGCAACACTACGGTGGCGACCTCCAGTGCAGCCAAACGCAATGGTCAGGTATGCCTTTCCTTCCTTCATATAGGAGGGAATCAAGAATTCCAACAGAGGTAGTGTGTGCTCAACAAATGAGGTCGTTAACGGTTGCTCAAGCACATAGGCCCGTACATCTTGATCGAGACCTGTTCGCGGTCTCAGCTCAGGAACCCAGTGCGGGTTGGGCAGAAAGCGACAGTCGATAACTAGATCTGCTTCCGTGGGAACCCCGTGCTTGTAGCCGAACGACATGACGGTCGTTTGCATAAACGGCTCGCTGTCGGGTTGGATAAACGCATCAAGCACTCGGGACTTCAATTCATGAACTATGAGATCGCCCGTATCAATCACGAGATCTGCGGCCTGTCGCACGGACTCAAGCAACTCGCGTTCCCGTTCAATGGCTTCAACTACAGATCCGCTACTTGCGCTCAATGGGTGACGGCGTCTGGTTTGGTCATATCTCCTAAGCAGAACCTCAGTCGGGGCGTCGAGGAATATCACCCTGACACGCGCAGAAGAGGACCTAAACTTTTCGAGAAAATCGAGCAAGTCTTCCTGGTGCTGGTAGGACCCCGCCACTAGTGCAATTCGTTCACCTAAAGAGTCGGAGGGGGTGAGTGATTCTGCTGCTGTGGCCAGCAGACTCGGCGGCAAGTTATCAATTACAAGCCAGCCGAGGTCCTCCAGAGTGTCGGCCACCGTAGAGCGACCTGCGCCCGAGAGTCCCGCCACCACAACGAAATTCGGAGAATCAGTCATCCTCTTAAGGTTAGGTGGATCTACGAAAACAATTCACTGCTTCTCGCATACAAGCACCAAAAGCCGCGGAATGTGGCTGGCTGACCTGTACGCGATGTTACGTTCCAAGAAACCTTCGGGGGGTGCTGGTTCAACCATTCGCTTTAGGAGAAGCTCATTTTCCGCCAGCGTATTCAAGTACACACTCAAGGGGCGGTGAACGAAAGATATCTGCACTCCGAGTTCAACTTCTTCAATGGTTTCTTGTTCAACCAAGTATTGACCAATCCTCCAATACTGACTCGGTGTCTCAGAGGTGTAATCCTCCACCCACCCACTTCCTGGCGTCTGTAACAGCGGGTGATTCAGCAAAAAAACAAACCGCCCTCCTGGCTTCAAGATGCGCGCTACCTCAGCAATTGCTTCGCTCATCTCGGTTATGTGTTCGAAAACAAGGCATGCAACTGCTGCGTCGAAGGCCCCGTCCCGAAACGGAAGTGAAGCAGCTGAAGCCTGGATGTACGCTTCGCCCACCGAACGTTCAAGGGCCTTTGAGACCTGTTTCCACGAGGGGTCGACACCAACTACGCGAGAAGGCTTGCTTGGCAGAGCTCGGGTAACTTGACCCTCTCCGCATCCGATATCCAATACCTTGTCGAAACCCATCGTTAGTTCATCAACCAAGGGAAGAATTTGCTCTTGGTACTCAGGGTCTACGCCGTCTGTGAACTGACGTTGCCACCAACCTGCATGAGAATCCCAAAGGTCGCCGCTCATGCTTGGCCTTGGGTACGTTCATGGACGGCAGTTGCCACCTTATTAGGAAGCCATGACACGGCAAGTAAATCTTCAAGTGATGCTTGCTGAACTTTTCGAACGCCCCCAAACTCCTTGATCAGACGCTTTCTCCGCACATCCCCTAACCCCGATATGTCATCTAGGACGCTACGCGTCATCCTCTTGTTCCGTAGCTTTCGGTGATAAGCGATAGCAAAGCGATGGCTCTCATCACGTATACGTTGCAGGAGATATAAAGCTTCGGACCCTCGGGGCAGTTCCATAGGTTGACTCTGCCCCGGGACGAACACTTCTTCGAATTGTTTCGCCAACGCAACCACTGGTATTTCTGCCTCTAAGCCAAGAGATTCAAGGACCCGAACTGCCACACCGAGTTGTCCCTTACCTCCATCCACGACTAGGAGCTGAGGAGGGTAGGCGAACTTGGTGACCTCGGTTGAAGGCAGATCTCTTTCCTCGAGATAATTTCGGAAACGCCGCGATAGGACTTCTTCCATAGCTGCAAAATCATCGTTACCCTCAACGTCACGGATCTTGAACCGCCGGTATTCACTCTTGCGAGGCAACCCATCTTCTAGGACCACCATAGAGCCCACATAGTCAGTGCCTTGGAGATGACTCATGTCGTAGCATTCGATGCGCAATGGTGCATTAGGTAGGTTCAGATACCTCTGCAACTCCTCGAGCGCTCGAGCTCGGCTGTTGTGATCTGTGCCCCGTTTAAGCCGATGCCGGGTAAACGACTCGCGAGCATTTTTTGTTGCTGTCTCATGGAGCGCCCGCTTGTCCCCTCTTTGTGGCACCCGGATTTCAACGCGAGAACCTCGTTGTCTGGTTAACCATTCCTCATACAACTGAGTCTTGTCTGGCAGCGCCGGAACAAAAACATTCTTAGGCATACCAATGGGATTTTCATCCTGGTATAAGTCTTCGATGATCCTTGCGATCAAATCGGGCTGAGTAATGTCCTCGACCTTGTCCACGATCGAACCTCGTTGCCCCATAACGCGCCCCTTACGGACAAAAAATACTTGAATCGACGCTTCTAGCTCATCGTCATGAACACCGATAACGTCAAAATCTTCGTTCCTGGTACCCGCGATTTGCCGTTTTTCTATCGCTTTCTTGACGCTAGCGAGACGATCTCGATACCTTGCCGCCAGTTCAAATTCCATCGAGCTGCTAGCTGAGCTCATTCTGTCATTCAGCTCCCGCAAGACCTCGTCGGTATCCCCTTCAAGGAAACGGGTTAAGTCATGTACTAGCTTTCGATACTCCTCTTCAGTTATCTCCCCGACACAGGGACCGGCACACTGTTCGATGTGAAAAAGCAGACACGGTCGGCCCAGTCGGGTGTGTTCTGACATCTTGTTGTCACTACAAGTCCTTATGGGAAACGTACGTAACAAAAGATCCAGCGTTTCTCTGATGGCATACGCATGCCCAAAGGGACCGAAGTACCGGTTCCCTCTTTTTCTCTTGCCACGCATCACCATTGCTCGAGGCCATTCATCTTTCATGGTGATGGCCAAAAAAGGGTACGACTTGTCGTCACGCAAACGCACATTGAAACGAGGTTGATGCCTCTGAATAAGGCTGTATTCCAGCATCAGCGCATCGACTTCAGTAGCAACCTCAATCCATTCCACCGACGCGGCGGCACCAAGCATTTGGACGGTACGAGGATGCAAGTTCCGTTGATCTTGGAAATAGCTGTTTAACCGGCTCCTGAGACTCTTGGCCTTCCCCACATAAACAATACGCCCGGCTTGGTCCTTGAATTGATAGCTACCTGGCTGGTCAGGAACTGAGCCAGAGTCGGGGCGTAACGACATACCTAGAGGCTATGCGCCAGAAAGGTCCTCAGTTCGACAGTATTGGAGCTAAGAATCGGCCAGTGTGACTTCCTGATACCTCAGCAACCACTTCCGGGGCGCCGCTAGCTACAACTAACCCTCCAGCGTCTCCGCCTTCAGGTCCCATATCAATTATCCAATCAGCGGTTTTTATGACATCGAGATTGTGTTCGATCACCAGAACGCTGTTGCCTTGGTCAACCAGTCTGCTCAGAACCAATAGCAGGCGACGGATATCTTCGAAGTGGAGCCCTGTCGTTGGTTCATCCAATATGTAAATAGTGTGACCGGTTGGCCTTTTAGCTAATTCGCTCGCAAGCTTTACCCGCTGTGCCTCACCACCCGAGAGAGTGGTAGCTGGTTGACCTAGCCGAATATAACCAAGCCCAACGTCGACCAAAGTCTGCATATGGCGAGCTATTGGAGGTTGAGCTGAGAAAAACTCTAAGGCCTCTTCACAAGGCATATTCAGAACATCAGTAATGGTCATTCCCTTAAACCGAACTTCGAGGGTTTCCCGGTTATAGCGAGCTCCCTTGCAAATCTCACAAGGCACGTAAACGTCAGGGAGAAAGTGCATTTCTATCTTTATCGTCCCATCACCCGAGCAAGCCTCGCAGCGCCCACCTTTAACATTGAAGCTGAATCGTCCAGGCAGATAGCCCCTTACTTTCGATTCGTTGGTTGCCGCAAATAGCTTTCGGATGTTGTCGAAAGCACCAGTGTAGGTAGCTGGATTCGAACGCGGAGTTCGCCCTATTGGCGACTGATCGATATCGATCACCTTGTCTAACGCTTCCCACCCCTCAATCGACGTATGTAATCCCGGCACCTCTTTCGATCTGTAGATCTTTTGCATTAACGATTTTCGAAGAATTTCGTTTATCAGCGTGCTTTTACCCGACCCTGACACACCAGTGATAGCCACGAAACATCCCAATGGAATCTCGACGTCGATAGATCTCAGGTTGTTTTCGCGTGCCCCATGAAGCACCAGCGAATCAGCAAGCGGTTTCCTTCGCTCCGCTGGTATTTCGATTTCACGCTGACCCTTTAAGTACTCACCGGTTATTGAACCCTTGGCGCCTTTTAATCCCCCAACGGGTCCGCTGTAAATGATTTCACCACCGTGTTCGCCGGCCCCTGGCCCAATATCGACAACCCAGTCAGCTTCCATGATCGTTTCTTGGTCATGCTCGACAACCAGAACCGTGTTTCCTAAATCTCTCAAATGTTGAAGGGTCTCAATCAGGCGCCGATTATCTCTCTGATGTAAACCGATGGATGGTTCATCCAAAACGTACAAAACACCTTCAAGACCACTTCCGATCTGGCTCGCAAGGCGAATCCTCTGCGCTTCCCCTCCTGCCAGGGTTGCCGCAGATCGATTGAGAGTCAGATAGTCCAAGCCCACATCCAGAAGAAAGTTCAAACGAGCGTCAATCTCTTTGACAATCGGGGCAGCAATTATTCCTTCTCGCTCGTTGAGAGACAGGCCGTCGATAATCTTCGCTGCTTCGCCTATCGATACTGAACAAAGCTCATCGATGTTGCGACCAGCCACTCGGACGGCAAGAGAAACTTCGTTAAGTCGAGCTCCGTCACAGGTGCCGCAGGGAACTTCCCGCATATAGCCTTCAATACGATCCCGTGAATGGTCACTATCAGTGTCAGCGTGACGACGCTGAAGAGTGGGTATAACCCCTTCCCAGTGAGTCGTATAGCTCCGACTGCGGCCATACCTGTTGCGATACCGGACAGTAAACGTCCGATTTTTAGGGCTTCCGTATAGAAGTAACTTTTTTTGTTTAGCCGTGAGTTTCGACCAAGATTTATCGATTGGAATATCGAACTCTTCCCCGGTTGCTTTCAATAGTCGGCCGTACCATCGACTAGCCCCCGTGGCGAAGGGTGCGATTGCGCCATCCTCAATGCTGAGATCAGCGTTGGGCACAATGAGCTCCGGATCGACCTCAAATCTCGTACCTAAGCCGTCACATGTCCCGCAAGCCCCGTAGGGCGAATTAAACGAAAAATTTCTAGGAGCGAGTTCCTCAAACGAACGCCCCGTCGTCGGGGAGAACAGATGCTGGCTATACGTCAACACCTCCGGGTCTTGATCCTCCGGCAACAGTTCAACCCACACATGACCATCAGCCAAGAGCAGCGCTGCTTCTACTGACTCAGTGAGCCTTTGCTCTATCCCATCTCTCAACACGAGCCGGTCCACGATTACTTCAATGTCATGATTTACATAGCGATCAAGGCGCTCTTCCGGAAGCACATCCGTTTCCGCCAGATCAACAACTTCTCCATCGACCCGAGCGCGGACGTAACCTTGTGACGCCAAGTCAGCAAGAAGAGTGTGGTAGTCACCTTTTCGTCCCCGAACAACCGGGGCCAAGACCTGAAATCTACTATCAGCCTCTAACGTCAAAATTCGATCAACAATTTCTTGAGGTGTTTGGCGCTGCACCACTTCATCTGTTTCTGGGTCATGTTGTATGCCCACCCTTGCGTACAGAAGCCTGAGGTAATCGTAAACTTCAGTAATCGTCCCGACTGTCGACCTCGGGTTCCGACTGGCACTTTTTTGATCAATCGAAATTGCCGGAGAGAGCCCCTCCAAAAAATCAACATCCGGCTTATCCATCTGTCCCAGAAATTGCCTGGCGTAGGCTGACAGCGACTCCACATAACGACGCTGTCCTTCGGCGTAAATAGTGTCGAAAGCGAGGGAAGATTTCCCGCTTCCCGATAAGCCCGTGAAGACAATCAATTGGTTACGTGGAAGATCAACATTGACGTCGCGCAGGTTGTTCTCCCGAGCGCCTCGTACGATTAGTTGATCTCCCATTGTCGTGGGAGCCTATCTTGAGGCTCTTCGCCAAACGGGGAGCGAAGCGCCAAAATGAATCAGATTACGACTACCGATCTCAGCACTTCTCCCCGTTCCATTTTGTGAAAGGCGTCCTCCACTCCATGGATATCGATTTTTTCAGAGACAAAGCGACCAAGCTCAAGTCGCCCCTGAAGATAAAGATCGATGAGCATCGGAAAATCTCTAGACGGCAAACAGTCTCCATACCACGAACTTTTCAGTGCTCCACCTCGGCCGAAAACTTCGATAAGCGGCAAGTCGATTCGCATCTCAGGGTTTGGCACCCCAACCAGCACAACTGTCCCCGCTAGATCTCGAGCATAAAAGGCCTGTTCATAGGTGGCAGGCAGCCCCACCGCTTCAACGGCAACGTCGACACCATTGCCTTCCGTGAAGGCTTGCACAGCCTGCACAACTTCCTCGTTACTCAATCCGGCAGAGTTAATCGAATGGGTAGCTCCGAAATCCTTAGCCCACTGAAGTTTTCGGTCGTCGACATCAATAGCAATGATTGTTCGAGCGCCCGCCAACCGGGCTCCTTCGATTGCTGCATCACCGACACCTCCACAGCCCCAGACTGCGACTGAGTCGCCGCGGGTGACGCCCGCTGTGTTCAATACAGCGCCAAGCCCTGCCATAACACCGCACCCGATCAAACCAGCGACTTCGGGCGCCGCAGCATCGTCGACCACCGTTGCCTGACCAGCTGCCACTAGCGTTTTCTCAGCGAACGCACCAATACCTAACGCTGGTGATAGCTCAACTCCCTCTAGCGTCATTTTTTGTTGCGCATTGTGGGTAGAGAAACAGTATTGCGGCTTACCTCGCAAACAACTCCGACACTGACCGCACACAGCACGCCAATTAAGGATCACAAAATCGCCTTCTTTGACGTTCGATACCCCTGTTCCAACCTGACTCACGACGCCGGCCGCTTCGTGTCCCAGAAGAAAGGGAAATTCATCGTTGATCGCCCCTTCGCGATAATGCAGATCTGTGTGGCAAACCCCACAAGCCTGAACATCAACCACCACTTCCCCAGCCCCTGGGTCTGGCACGTAGATAGTCTCGACAGATACCGGAGCCCCTTTACTTCGTGCTACAACGCCATTTACTTCGTGTCCCATAACACGTCCCCTCTTTAAGTTCACCCCTAGCGATATTTATTGGCCTCTCGGCAAACTAGTCGCCGAGCTAAGGCTCAGCCACAGTTGCAGAGTTCCTGGTAGCTAGCTGCTTGCGTCGCGCAGGTCTCGCCGCAGTTCTCTTATTTCGTCCCTCAGACGCGCCGCATACTCGAAGCGCAGATCTTCTGCGGCTTCCTCCATCTCGAGCTCTAAAGAGCTAATAAGCCTATGCAGATCATCTTCAGGGAGTTCAGCTAAGTCTTTACGAGCCTGTTCGTCTTGCCTTGAGCGTCCTGAAGTCAATTTCTCCGGGACCGGCGCACCTTCTTGCCCTCTCAGCACTAGCAAAATATCCGTCACCGCTTTGCGAATAGTTTGCGGATCAATACCATTCTCTTGGTTGTAAGCCTGCTGCAGGGAGCGTCTTCGATTTGTTTCCCTAATGGCATATTGCATCGAATCGGTGACGTTGTCTGCATACATGACAACCTGACCGTCGACATTTCGGGCTGCTCTTCCGATCGTTTGAATCAGCGACGTCTGGCTCCTCAAAAATCCTTCCTTGTCTGCATCCAGTATCGCCACCAAAGAAACCTCGGGTAAGTCCAAGCCTTCTCGCAGAAGATTGATGCCAACGAGAACATCAAATTCTCCTAAACGGAGATCTCTAAGGATCTCTATTCGCTCGATGGTGTCAATTTCGCTATGTAAATACCTGACCCTGACTCCGAGTTCCAATAGGTAGTCGGTGAGGTCTTCGGACATTTTTTTGGTCAACGTGGTCACTAAAACCCGATCTCCACGGCCCACCGTGTTCTCTATTTGCTCGATCAGGTCGTCGATCTGCCCACGCGTCGGTTTGACTACCACTTCAGGGTCAATCAAACCGGTCGGGCGAATAATCTGTTCGACCACTTGTTCACTAATCTCAATCTCGTACTTGCCTGGTGTCGCTGAGAGAAATACCACTTGGTTTAAACGTTCCATCACTTCGTCGAATCGCAGTGGCCGGTTGTCACGCGCAGACGGCAGCCGAAAGCCATGCTCAACCAACGTGTCTTTCCGCGACCGGTCACCTGCAAACTGGCCATGAAGCTGCGGTACTGCCACGTGACTCTCGTCAACGACCAAAAGATAATCGTCGGGGAAGAAATCAAGGAGACTGTAAGGCGGCTCATCAAAGGTCCGTCCATCTAGATGCATCGAGTAGTTCTCGATACCGTTGCAATACCCCACTTCTTGAAGCATCTCTAGGTCATATTCTGTGCGCATTCGCAACCGCTGCGCTTCTAGCAGTTTGCTCTCAGATTCAAATACCGACAAACATTGCTGGAGTTCCGTTTCGATGTCGCCAATTGCCCGATGAACAGTGGCACCGTCAGTCACGTAGTGACTTGCCGGGAAAACTGTGACCTCTTCTAATTCTGCCAAACGTTCACCGGTGACCGGATCGACCTTTGTTATCCGTTCAATATCGTCTCCGAATAATTCAATTCGAACAACAAACTCTTCATATGCCGGATGGATTTCAAGAGTGTCTCCTCGTACCCGAAATTTGCCCCGAACGAGATTCATATCGTTTCGCTCGTATTGCATGTCGATGAGACGCCCCAGCACTTCTCTTTGATTATGTGTTTCACCGACCCTCATATAAAGCATGTGTTCTAGATAGGCGTCGGGAGGACCCAGACCGTAGATAGCCGATACCGAAGCGACAACGATCACATCGCGGCGGGTGAGCAACGCTGCTGTCGCGGAGTGCCGAAGACGGTCGATTTCATCATTAATCGATGAGTCTTTTTCGATGTATGTATCAGAGGCCGGCATATAGGCCTCAGGCTGGTAGTAGTCGTAGTAGGAGACAAAGTATTCAACTCGATTATCTGGGAAGAACTCGCGAAATTCATTTGCCAGCTGCGCAGCTAGCGACTTGTTTGGAGCAAGAACCAAAGTAGGTCTTTGAACCTTTTCGATCGTCCATGCGATCGTCGCACTCTTACCTGAACCAGTGATGCCCAAAAGCGTTTGGAATCTTTGTCCACCCTCGATCCCCTGAGAAAGACGCTCCACCGCTATTGGCTGATCCCCAGCTGGAGCAAAATCAGAAACGACCCGAAAAGGGTGGGCGGCAGTCGGCCCAGGCCGCTCCTCAGAAGTCACAATAGACAGCTTAGAAACTGAATCGCCCCACAAAAGGTCGTATCTCACGGTTTCAGAAATTTTGGCTAACTTTAGGGATTTCTTGTTTCATTCACCCCCCGAGCGCGAAGTATGGGTATCCTCCGCGCTGAGTGCCAAACACGAACATTTACCGTTCACACTCACGAGGCAAATATGAGCGACGAACCAACAGACGAAGAAACCGAAGATATCGAGCCTGATCCTGACCTTATGGACGAGGACATGGAGGGTGAAATTGAGCTCGACATGGAAGCTGACGCCATCTTGGGCGAAGATGACAGCGAAGGCGACGATGAGAATAAGGAGATCCCAGTCGGGGCGCGCCCTGCCGCCGACGAGGACGAGGAAGAAGAAGAAGATGACGAAGTCGAAGCAGACCTAGACACCATCCTGAAAGAGCGTCTTTCCTCAGCTGACGACGAAGATGAGGAAGAAGAAGAAGAAGAAGAAGACGAAGGCGTCATCACTACAGCCGAAGGCGACCGCATACCCGGAAAACAAGAAGACGAGATTCTGTGCGAGGGGTGCTTTCTGCTCGTTAAAGAGTCGCAATACGACATGCGTGACAACGTTGCTAGCTGCCCACATTGTGGGACCCAGCTCAACGTCTAAGGATTCGGTCGATCCATGGAACTTGAAGGGAAAGTTGGCGTTATCACCGGCGCTGCGAGCGGTATCGGAGCAGCATGCGCTCAAGCCTTCGCTCGAGCGGGCTGTCAAGTGGCAGTAGTCGACGTCAACCTCGAGGGAGCCACAAAGGTGGCCGACACCGTTGAGGGCATCGCTATCCACTGCGACCTGGGCGACCCTTCGGCCATCGACGCTATGGTCAAACAGGTCGAAACCCGTCTAGGACCAATAGACCTCTTGTTCAACAACGCTGGCATTGGCTCAGGGTCAGACATTTTCTCTAGCCCTATTGAGGAGTGGCAACGACAGTGGGACGTCAATCTGATGTCCCATGTTCATGCCGTGAGAGCCGTTCTCCCTGGCATGCTCGAGAGAGGAGAGGGCTATCTGCTCCACACCGCCTCCATGGCCGGAATTCTCTCTTCACATGGCAACCTCCCCTATGCAGTAAGCAAACACGCTGTCGTTGGCCTAGCAGAGTGGCTTTCGTTCACCTACGCACATCGCGGGATCGGTGTTTCCTTACTAGCCCCGCTTGCTGTGCGGACCCCCATGTTGGGTGATGCCGCTGATAGCGAGTGGGCTTCTCAAGCTGGAGGGCCGATCAAAGAACCAAGCGAAGTTGCCCAGCAAGTACTCGACGCGATCAGCACTAATCGGTTTTTAGTCCTAACCGATCAGATCGCCCAAACCTGGATGGAGCGTAAGACCGGAGACCCCGATCGGTGGCTACATGGCATGAATCGCCTTCAACAGCGCCTAGAACACGTTGACGACTCCGCTGCGTCCTGAGTAGCGGCGTTCACCGGTCACGCCCCACAGATCTCGCCTATGCCTTCAGATGGCCTCATATGGGTTCCCGTGACCCTCGGGGCTACCGCAGCCCAGGTCCTTAGGACCGCGCGGCAGCACGAACTCCGCGTGCACCTCAATTCGTTGGGTGCGGCGTACGTCAGGTTTCTATTCGCATGGCCGCTTTCACTCCTTTTGCTCGCTACGACTTGGGTTATAACCCCTAAGAGAATAGGAATCCCCCCAGCTTTCGGGTTTTGGATCGTTAGCGCTGCTGTCGTGCAAATAACCGGCACAGTGCTGCTGCTCAAAGCCTTCAGGGCCAGAGACTTTGCAATAGGTACGGTCTATTCCAAAGCCGAAGTAATCCTAGTTGCGGCCGGATCGGCGCTCTTCCTAGGTGAATCCCTTCAACCTTTAGGTTGGCTCGGGGCCGTGATCGTTCTGCTCGGAGTCGTACTCCTCGCAGCGACCTCCGGCCTAGGCGTCGCTCTGCGCCGGTGGGGCGACCCTTCAGCTTGGTTCGGTATCACCGCTGGGTTCTTTTTCGCCCTTTCAGCTGTGGGCATCCGGGGTGCTTCAACTTCTCTTTCCGGAGGAAGCGTGTGGCATCGGACCTGCATTACTTTATTCGCTCTCTTGAGCGCTCAAACCCTCATCCACGGCGCCGTGTTAGCAGGAACGAATCGATCTCAGCTCATTGAAATCTGGAAACACCGAAATAAGAGTTTCCAGGTGGGAATCCTGAGTTTCGCTGGGACAACAGGCTGGATCGCAGCCATGACTCTTACTACAGCCGCAAAGGTTCGAACTTTAGGCCAACTAGAAATCGTGGTGGCTTTCGTGATCTCGTTAGCTCTGTTCAAAGAGGAACATCACTTTCGCGATTACCTCGGTAGCGCGTTGGTCGTATCGGGAATCTTGCTCGTCGTAGGGCTCGGATAAAAATCTAATTCGCTCTTCGAGTGCCGTTACCTAATGGCTCTCTTCAGCGGGTTCAGGAGTCGGATCCGTATCAGGCAAGGTTTTGGCCCAGTCGAAAGCCAAAGCGACCTGAGATTCCAACTCGTTCAACTTAACTGAATTATCAATCACAAAATCGGCTAGTTCTAAACGCCTTTCTCTGGAAACCTGCGCTTTAATTCGAGCGCGAGCGTCCTCTTCGGCAAATCCCCGATGCTCTACGAGGCGTTGCACTGCTACTTCCGAAGGCGTGTCAACCACCAGAATGCCGCTCACTATGTACCTCGGAGGCCCGCCGGCGAGGATCCCTTCGACAAGCAGCGGTATATCCAAAACCAACAAATTGTCAGTGTCTGTTTGTTCGCGAATTCGGCGTCGAATCTCTCGATTGACTGGAGGGTGGACAATCTCATTCAATTGCCGTAACCGATCTTTATCGCTAAAGACAATTTCAGCTACTGCCTGCCGATCCAGCGTTTCGTCATCGTTCAAAATACCTTGACCGAAGTGCTTCACCATTTCAGAATGAACAAAGGCCCCTGGTCGTTGAAGCTCTTTAACGATCCGATCCGCGTCGATCAGGATCGCTCCACGATCAACAAAGCTTTCAGAAACGGTACTTTTACCGCTGCCAATGCCACCGGTTAAACCGATGACTATCACCTCACGACCTACTCTTCCTCAGTAACAGAGTCAGCCTCGTCGGCTGAAGCCACTTCAGCGCTCTCGTCGCCCTGTTCTGACTCTTCATAGTCTGCAACCGCTTGACGATAGGCCTCTTCTCCATGCTCCTCGTAGTATTCGCGCCATGCGCGTTCAGCTTCAGACTCTTCGCCTTCAGCAGGAGCTTCATATTCAAACTCGCCGATGAAGTTACCGGCCTCGTCGTATGCATGTTCACCGAATGCCTCTTGGTATTCAGCTGCTACAACTCCACCCTCAGCCGCTTGCTTGATTGACAGGCTAATTCTGCGTCTCTGGAGGTCGAGATCGATAATTTTGACCCACAACTCTTCGCCAGGGGTAACAACCTGCTCTGGCAATTCAACGTGATGGGCGGACATTTCAGATATGTGCACCAGACCTTCGATACCGTCTCCAACTTGAACGAACGAACCAAAGGGCACAAGTTTAGTAACCCGGCCATAAACCAGTTCGCCGACTTTGTGGCCATCAGCGAATTCTTGCCACGGATCTTGTTGAGTGGCCTTTAACGAAAGCGAAATTCGTTCACGTTCACGGTCAACTTCCAACACTTCAACGTCGACTTCATCTCCGACTGTCACTACAGAATTGGGATGATCAACGTGTTTCCAGGACAACTCCGAAACATGGATCAGACCGTCCATGCCACCTAGATCAACGAAAGCTCCGAAGCTAACCACTGAGGACACCACGCCGCTGCGCTTTTCTCCTGGTTGCAAATTATCGAGGAATTCCTCTCGCTGCTCTTTCTGGGTTTCTTCCAGCCAGGCTCGGCGCGACAGCACCACATTGTTCCGGTTCTTGTCCAGCTCAATGATTTTGGCCTCGAGGTCCATTCCGATATAGGGGTCAAGATCTCGCACACGCCGGAGCTCCACTAATGAAGCTGGCACGAAACCGCGTAACCCGATATCGATGATGAGACCACCCTTGACGACTTCGATAACCGGTCCCGATACAACACCGTCAGATTCTTTAATCTCTTCGATTCGGCCCCAAGCCTTCTCATACTGGGCACGTTTTTTCGAGAGAACTAGACGACCGTCTTGGTCTTCTTTCTGTAAGACAAGGGCTTCTATTTCTTCTCCCAAATCAACTACTTCGGAGGGGTCAACGGCATTACGAATCGAGAGTTCTCGACTAGGTATAACGCCCTCAGATTTGAAGCCAATATCAAGAAGAACTTCGTCACGGTCTATTCGGACAACAGTTCCAGTTACAAGGTCGCCGTCTTCAAACTCGACGATCGTTCCGTCTATGGCATCAGCAAAGGACATCGCTCCAAGATCGTTTTCGACGATGGTGCGAGGTATGTATTCACCGGCATCAGTGAAGCTGCCGAATTCCGTGGTATCAGACACAAGTTTTTTTGCTCTAGGTAGACAATAAGGGGTGCGGGTGGCAGAGCGCCCACTCGACACGGGGTCCAAGACTACACGGCTTGCGCATAGAACCATCCCTTACAGCGGGTTCTAAATTCTTGGGGCCAAGGAACTAAGTACGCTCGGCCAACAAAAGAAGCTCAGCATGGTCGAGGTCTAGCGAATCTGTGCTCCAGTCTTCACCGGAGTGGATGCTTCTCACGGTGATGGGTTTGAGCCCAGCGACCTGCGCCATAAGCCACATCTCTCGAGGCGTGAAACAAGTAGTCCAAAGATCTGCGGTGGTCTTACACCCTTCGGGGTCTTTGATTTCCGTTACTTCGTGCCGGACACCGGTCATCAAATCGAAATCGTTGGAGTCCGTGTCCGCGTGGGCAATTTGAAAATAAGCGGAAAACCCTGCCAATAGAAGTCGACCGCCACGCTTTAAAGCCTGAGCCATGCCCGATATCACAGACTGGTCGCCCAGCAGGTTTGCAGCATCTGACGCTGCAGGCCCGCCCTGTAGCCCAAAGGCTCCCTCACAAAGGGAGATAACGCCATCAAACTCTTCAACAAAATGCAGATCTCTTGCATCACAGCGTTCGAAAACCGCGAGTTCATCTAAGCCTTCTTCGCTCGCTGATCTATTACCTAGATCAACAAAGCGTTGAGAGATATCTATCCCTACACAATTGATATCTCTCCTAGCCAACTCAAGCGAATGCCGGCCAGGCCCGCAACCAACATCCAAAACCCGATCGCCGGATTTCAGATTCAAACTCGAAATAATATGTTCAACCTCTTTTTCAGTGTTCTGCGTGAAGGTGTACCTCAGATAAGCCTCTTGCAGATGCTCAGCTATTGGTTCGAACCAATGGTCTTGATTTTGATTGAAATCCACTGATTAAGCTTTCGCTTCAGCCCAAGTAGGACCCGTGGCCAGGTTCACCTCTAGAGGGACACGCAGATCGGCCGCGCCGCTCATGCATCCAATCGTCATCTCTCTAACGTCTTCATATTCGTCGGGGTACACCTCAAGAATTACCTCGTCGTGCACTTGGAGAACCAATCGACTCTGTGCTTGCATTTCAGTCAAGGAACGGTCAATAGCTACCAGAGCAATTTTAAAAATATCTGCAGCCAAGCCTTGAATTGGAGCGTTCATAGCTTGCCGCTCGGCCGCCTGGCGGACCCGGAAATTCGAGGCCACAAGGTCAGGCATTGGGCGGCGGCGGCCAAAGATAGTTTCGGTATATCCAATTTCCTTAGTCCGCTTGACAATCTCGTCCATAAAGGATCTCACTGCTGGGAAAGCCACGAAATATGCCTCAAGAATCTCCGAGGCTTCGCTTGTTTCAACCCCCAACCGTTGCCCTAAGCCGTAAGCCTCCATTCCATAGGCCAGTCCATAGCTCACCATTTTCGCTCGTGAGCGCTGTTCAAAGGTGACAGCGCCCGGATCAACGCCAAAGACGGAAGCCGCAGTCGCGTTGTGTATATCCTCACCAGACTCGAATGCTTCAATCAGCCCTGGGTCTTCAGCTAAGTGCGCGATTACTCGTAGCTCTATCTGGTTGTAATCCGCAACTAGGAAATCAGAACCATCGGCAGGGACGAAGGCCTTACGAAACTCTCGACCCAAAGCGGTTCGAACCGGGATGTTATGAAGATTGGGGTCTTCGGAGCTTAAACGACCCGTGCGCGCGACGGTCTGGTTGAAGGTTGCCCTAATGCGTTCATCTTTATCAGTTACCTCAAGGAGCCCTTGACCATAGGTTGACCGGAGCTTTTCAACTTCGCGATATTCCAGAAGTAGGGCAATCACTTCGTGCTGATCCCGAATTTTCTCTAGCGAAGCCGCATCGGTCGAATAGCCAGTTTTCGTCTTTTTCTGCGGAGTTAAACCCAGCTCGTCGAAAAGTACCTCTCGCAGTTGTTTTGTCGAATTCACGTTGAATTCGCGGCCCGCGAGCTCATGGATTGCTGCTTCGAGTCGCTGAACCTCACCAACTAAGTAGTCTCGCATTCGAGTCAGTTCTTTAACGTCAACGCCTACTCCCACGTCTTCCATTCGAGAAAGGACCGATATCAGGGGCCGCTCAAGTTCTTCGTAAAGCCATGTCATGGAGCGTTCTTCGATGAGGTCAAGCATCACAGGAGCTAAGCGACTTACAACTAGGGCATCTCTTGCAATGTCGACGAAAGGATCTCCCCCGTCGCCCCCTAGGTCCAGCTGCCCAACAGCAGTCGCCTCATCGCGCACTATTTCGCTTCGGCAGTAACGCATCAGGAGGTCATCGAGAATGAATCTGCCTCTAGTTGGATCTAGCAAATAACCAGCGATAGCGGTATCGACGCGGAGTCCATCCCCAACTAAACCAAGTTGACGGAGGCCTCGACTGAGCTCTTTGGCGTTATGAGTGTCGAATCCGATCCCTCCATCGCTGGTGAAGCTGCTCAGGATCTCCAAAAGCTCAGGCTCTTGAAGCAACTGACCTTCGACCACCAACACCTCTGCGGTTTCAGCGTTTCGGAGAACAGCTAGGGCAAGCAAGGAACCATCATCATCGGCCATCCAACCAAGTGACAGCGGTTCACCCTTTGCCGCCATTGGTGACAACATCTCCACGCACTGCGACGCGGAGGTCGCCTTTGATACTTCTGCTTCCAGAACATTGGTTTCCGAGTTACTTTCGGGGAGGGCATCACCTAGTAGCTCGCCAAGTCGTTCATACAGTGAGTTGAATTCCAAGGCTCCAAAAAGCCGCTGTGCCTCCTTGCCGTCAACAGAACCCCACACCATTGCGTCTTTGTCTAAAACAACTGGAGCATCAGTTCGCAGCACCATCGCGTCTACGTTCCGTCTAGCTCTTTCTTCGAACTCCGTCAGGTTTTGCCTCAACTTAGGGGTCTGATCATCTGCGTGTTCGAAGATTCCGTCCAAGCCTCCGTAGGTGTTGATCAGCTTCGCTGCTGTCTTCTCCCCAACTCCTGGAACGCCAGGCAGGTTGTCTGATGGGTCCCCGCGAAGCGCCGCATACTGTGGGTACATCTGCGGAGTGACGCCTGTTCTTTCGAAGATCCCTGCCTCGTCATAGAGCGCGTAGTCACTTACTCCTCGTCGGTTATAAAGGACTTTGATGAATGGGTCTCGAACCATCTGATAGATATCTCGATCTCCGGTAACAATGATCGCTTCATCGCCATCGTCTGCTAACTCCGTAGCAAGCGTGGCCAACACATCGTCAGCCTCAAAACCAACTAAATCAACAGCCGGAATATTTAGCACCTTCAATACTTCGCGAACTACTTCGAACTGCTCAATCAGCAGTTCTGGCGTCGGGTCGCGTTGTGCCTTGTACTCGGGCAGCATTTCGTGACGGAATGTTGGTTCCGGTCGATCAAAAGCGACTATCACCCCATCCGGCTCCTGATCTTTAATTAGGTTAAGCAACATCGATGTGAACCCGAAGACAGCGTTTGTTACTTGCCCCGACGCTGTCGTCATATCAGTCGGCAAAGCAAAAAAGGCACGGTAGGTGAGCGAGTTACCGTCGAGCAAAATTACTTTGGCCACGATGGCAACCCTAGGGGGCCAGAGGCTTGAAGCGGATGACCTTTGCTCTGGAGAGCAGAAGTCTGAGCTACGGAAGCAACTCTCCGGCGATGATGCGGTTAGCGACGTCCAGCATTGAACATCTCTCACTCATGGCGGTTTTTTGAACAAATGAGAAGGCATCAGCTTCTGTTAGCCCGTGCCCATCCATGAGTAACCCTTTGGCTCGATCAACTGCTTTGCGTGCCTCTAACTGTTCTTCCAACTCGCGCACAGTGGCATCAAGCTGAAGAAGTTCCTCGAAGCGGCCTAAAGCAACTTCAATTGCCGACACAAGTTCTTCTCGCTGGAAAGGCTTGACTAGATAAGACAAGACGCCTGCATCCCGAGCTTCCTCTATGAGACTTCGCTGACTAAAGGCCGTAAGAATCACCACGGCAGCTTTGCGTCCAGAAGACACTTCTCGGGCGGCAGCCAAACCATCCATGCCTGGCATCTTGATATCGAAGACACACAGATCTGGCGAATGTTCCTCAACCAACTGGACCGCCTCATCGCCGCGCCCAGTTTCGGCAACAACTACATAACCCTCATCCTCTAACATTTCGCGCAGATCGAGCCGAATAATGGCTTCATCTTCTGCTATCACAACGCGTTTAGACAAAGGGGTCCTTTGGGATCGAGAGGTCAATGACCTCAGAAGCGCGGTCTATAACCCTAGCGAATCTGACCGGATTCTCAGCCCTACACGGCCACGATCAGTTATTCATTTGGTCGAGGAGCAGGTCTTGTGTCCCCTCCAACTGTCCAATACGAATCATTAACTGTTTTCGTTCTTGACCAACCACGTCAGCATGCCGCGCTGCTCGCTGGCGAGTCCTTTCAGAAATCGGCGTTTCGGACACCAAGGCGTGAATTCTTGCGGTCTCAGCTTCATCAGAGAAATGAGCATATTGCTCTTCTAGCAACAGCAGTTCGTCACGCAAGCGACTGATTTGCTGGCTTGTACGACGGAGTTGTCGTTCTACGGAGCTGATTGACATGGGCCAAAAAATCTAGCCGCCAAATCAGCGGTTTACTACACCTTGGGCCTAAGGCTTCTTACCAGCACAGCGTGCAAGCGTGCCTGCTACAAAGTCTGTTACCTCTACATCGATAAAGCCTGCTGCGGTGAAATAGCCCTCACATTCAGCTCGAGTGTGGGCACGACCTTCGCTGCCACAGATCAATTCGTTCATACCCCACATCGCAGCGTCTACCGGCCCTTTCCGGTCATTATCGAGCATCTCACCGATCAGGTGCATTTCCCCACCAGATTCCAGGGCTCGAAAAGCTCTGGCGACGACATCTCCAATTACTTGACTGTCATAGATGGGTAAGTTGCTGGCCATCACCACCACGTCCACAGGTGAGGGAAATTCACCCTGAGTGAAATCCGCTCCTAGTGTCTTGACGCGATCTTGGACGCCGGCGTCGCTTATATATTCTTGGGTCGCTACGACAACTGGAGGTAGGTCCAGGACCGTCGCTTCGAGCCCCTCGAATTGTTCAACACAAGTGATGCTGTAAGCGCCCGAGCCGCCCCCGAGGTCAAGCAAATGCTTACGATCAGACAAATCTACTGTTCGCACAAATCGCCTAGCCGCACCAAAACCAATGCTTGAGGTCGCTTGATGATATTTACGTGCTGATTCAACGGTTAACTCGTCGTACATGCCAAGTCTTGTTGAAGCGGGGGTGAGCATTTTTTCCGTCATCTGGAACCAGCCGGGTACATCGGGCCGAGTAAACATCATCCAAGGGCCTGCATAACGCTCCTTCCCCTGAACTAAATAGGCTTCCACATCACGCGCATTGCAAAGTTCATCGTCCTTCCACTCGAGGAGTTCGAGACTGAGAGCGCACGAGACGAGTCTGTCGACATCCACTGCCCGCAAACCAGTCGCTTCTGCTAAAGCTTTTTCTGTCGTGCATCCCGCATTCACCTGAGTAAAAAGCCCAACGTCTAAGGCGGCGTATAACACCGCAGAAGCCGTGTACGCCCGCGCCATCTCTTGCAACCGGGTCGTGTCTATTCGATCTGTCATATTTTAATTTCCTCAATTATTCAAAAGCTGGGTTTTCGTCGATACGAAAATAATCCGGTTTACCTAAGGCCCAATATTCTCCCCACACCTGCTCTCCTCCCGCTACATGAAAGGTTTCGCCCGTGACAAAAGAGGCCGTAGCTGGCGAACCAAGAAAAGCCACCGCTTGCGCAACATCTTGAACATCGCCTAATCGTCGTTGCGGGTTGTGGTCAAAGGACGGACGCGCTTCTTGCGGGTAGTTAACCAACCCTGGGCTTCGGACAACACCGACTGCAACAGTGTTAATACGTATTTGATGAGGTGCCCATTCAACGCTTAGAGAAGCTGACAAGCCCTCAGCCCCGGCTCGCGCTGCAGCAGTGTGTGGTATTCCTATCGAGGCGCGTCCAGTAATGGTTCCTATGTTCACAATCGAACCGGCGTGTTCTCGCTGTATCCACGACTCTGCTGCCTTTTGCATCACATACCAAGGGCCATAAAGGTTAGTTTCGACCACCGCGGCCCACCCTTTGGGAGAAATGTCCATCGCCGGGGCTGCGAACTGTCCCCCAGCATTATTCACCACCAAGTCCAGCGCACCGCACTGGTCCCAAACAGTGTCTACGAGCGCTGCTACCTCTTCAGGTTCGCGGACATTCGCCTGAATAGTTAGGGCATTAATACCCTGACCATCCAAGGAGCCTCGCAGCTCATCTAACTTGGCTTGGTCTCTGCCGCAGGCCACTACTTGAGCGCCAAGGCGGCCAAGCAACATACAAATTGCCCTCCCGATACCACCGGCTCCTCCAGTTACTACAGCTACTTGGCCTTCGTATAAATCTTCTCGAAAACCATGAGGCAAAGATGCCAAGTCATCATCAGTCCAAGAAGAGTAAGGATCAAGGGTCATACCGACACGCTAGATGCAACAACAGAAGCTTTGCAGGCCTTATTTCCAGCGATTTGGTGCCCGGAGCGGGATTTGAACCCGCACGCCCGTGAGGGCAAAGGATTTTGAATCCTCCGTGTCTGCCATTCCACCACCCGGGCGACAAATGCTGAGGCTACCCCGCGAAACGACTATTCCTAAAGGTTCTTTGATGAGATTGCCATCATTCCCACCTAGCCACCGATGTTTCCCGTATTCTCTATCTTCAGCCATGGTCCATAAGTTTCGCATGACCATGTGAAACCTTTCGGGCCACAGTGCGGTCCAACTGTCAAGAAAGTGACCGCCTAGGGAGGCTGCGTGCTTGCTTTTACATTTCCTGGTCAAGGCTCACAAAAGCCCTCAATGGGTTCAGAGTGGGTCGAACATGAAAGTTGGGAACTAGTAGATGAAGCCTCTCAAGCCTGTGGCCGAGACATCAGCCAACTACTTCTTGAAGCGGATGCTGAAGAACTCAAACAGACCAGAAACAGCCAATTAACCACCTTTGTTCTAAGTATGGTCGTACTCGATGCCGTGGAACGAACTGGAGTAGCTCCAAACCTCACAGCGGGGCACTCGTTAGGAGAGTACAGCGCACTTTGCGCAAGTGGAGCGCTCTCATTTGAAGACGCTGTACGACTCGTCGCCGAACGCGGCGAAGCAATGCAAGTGGCGGCCGACGAACAGGATGGAACCATGGCCGCTGTGCTTGGCTTGGACGACGATCTAGTGGTGACTGCGTGCGCAAGGGTTGACGGGGACGTTTGGGTCGCTAACTACAACGCGCCAGGGCAGGTCGTAATTGCAGGCTCCCCTGCTGCTGTTGCAGATGCTGGTGAGAAAGCGAAGGAACTCGGTGCCAAGAGAGCCATGGGCTTACCTGTGGGAGGAGCTTTCCATACTCCGTTTATGGCACCAGCCAGAGATCGACTGCGCAAAGCGTTGGCTGAAGTCGAAGTTCGAGCACCCGCAATACCAGTTCTCGCAAACGTCGACGCGTCAGCTCGGACAGATGCTGAGGAATGGCCTCAGCTCCTTGCTAGTCAGCTCTGCAGTCCGGTTCAGTGGAGACAAACCCTCTACGAACTCCAGGGAATGGGTTGCTCGACATTCGTCGAACTGGGCCCAGGTACGGTTCTGACTGGCATGGCTAAACGCACCCTTAAAGACGCAAATACCTTGTCGGTCGCAACGCCAGAAGACGTAGACACCCTGCTGGCTGCTGTAACCGATCTGGGGTCTTCCGGGCAGGCTGATAACGGAGCCGGAGAACACCTATATGTGACTGAACGCCTGGTTGTGAGTCCTTGCGCCGGAATCTTCGTTCCTAAGCCGGATCTGGGCGACAAGCATTTAGTCAACGTTGGCGATGTGGTGGGTTGGGTAGCCGAAGAGGAAGTACGCTCCCCTTTCGCCGGGATTCTCATGGAATTCATGGCCTTGGAGAGCGAGCGGGTAACAGCTAGACAGCCAATTGCATGGCTACGGACGAGGTAGGCAACGACCAATGACTTCAACACCCATAGGCGGTGCTCGGATGCTTTCTGTCGGGACGGCTTTACCCGACAAGGTTGTCACTAACCATGACTTGGAAAAGATGGTCGACACGAGCCATCAGTGGATTGTTGAGCGCTCTGGAATTCACGAACGTCGAATTGGCGGGACTACCGCTGGCCTCGCCGCTGAAGCCGCACAAATGGCGATCGACAGATCCGGGGTCGACCCTGCAAGCATTGACCTGCTCATCCTTGCCACTACGAGCCCAGACCGTCAGGTACCGGCTACGGCGTCGACCGTTCAAGAGCTCCTAGGACTCAGCTGCGGTGCTATGGACCTAAATGCAGCATGTTCCGGGTTCGTCTATGGCCTCATTGCCGCCCACGGTTTCATTCAGATGGGGCATAGTCGAATATTGGTTATTGGTGCTGAAACCCTGTCACGGATTACAGACTGGACCGATCGGACCACCTGCATACTCTTTGCTGATGGGGCTGGTGCAGCAGTGATCGAGAAGACCGATGGCCCAGGAGACCTGCACGGTTGGCACGTCGACAGCAACGGCGCCCTGGAAGAAGCTCTGTTTTGTGATTTTGACGGCAAAATCGAGATGGCTGGACAGGCGATCTTCAAAAATGCAGTGCTCGCTATGGAAAGCGCCGCAAAAAAGTCGCTCGAGATGGCAGAACTGACTCCCGATGACATCGACCTGGTAATTCCTCATCAAGCCAACGTTCGCATCGTCGAGGCCTCGTGTAAGCGTCTAGGAATCCCCTATGAGAAGACTTCCATGGTCATCCATAGGACCGGCAACACTTCCTCTGCCTCTGTACCGCTGGCACTCGAAGATGCTTGGTCACAAGGCCGAGTGAACCAAGGGGACAATCTGCTCCTCGTTGGCTTCGGAGCGGGTATGACCTCGGCCGCTGCGGTTATGACATGGGATGGAGTATGACTGAGCCAAGAACAATTCTTGTTACCGGCGGAAATAGGGGCATCGGTCTTGCCTCAGCACAACTCCTCGCTGACCAAGGACATCGCGTCGCCGTAACGTCGCGCCACGCAGAGCCTTTTGATGACCGGGTTTTGTCAATTGCCTGTGATCAAACCGATCCTGAGGCCATAGACGCGGCGTTCGAGACAATTGATTCAGAGTTGGGATCTGTAGAGGTGCTGGTCGCTAACGCCGGAATCACCCGCGACCAGCTGCTCCTACGAATGTCCGATGAAGATTTTTCCGATGTTGTTGATACTAATTTGACAGGGTCTTACCGCATGGCCCGAAGAGCCGCTCGAGCGATGCTCAGAGCCCGTTGGGGTCGCCTCATTTTTGTCTCCTCAGTAGTTGGTTTATTGGGGTCTGCAGGTCAGGTCAACTACGCCGCAAGTAAAGCTGGACTCGTTGGTATGGCTAGATCTATGGCCAGAGAACTGGGTTCTCGCAACATCACTGCGAATGTTGTATCTCCGGGTCCCGTTGATACGGAAATGTTTGCCTCGTTAACTGAAGAGCAGCAAGCTGCCATCACAGATCAGGTGCCATTGGGTCGGGTTGCACAACCCAACGAAATTGCGGCAACCATCGCTTTTCTTGCCTCGGACTCCGCTGCCTACATTACGGGAGCTGTAATCCCAATTGATGGCGGACTTGGCATGGGCCACTGACTCAAAGCATCTACAATGCGCATTGTCCAATGACACAAGGAACACCTCAATGAGTGACAACTTCGAGCGATTCAAAAACTGTGCCGTGGAGGTACTTGCAGTGGACGCGTCCGCTGTCACCCCCGAAGCAAACTTTGCTGATGATCTTGACGCCGACAGCTTAGATTTAGTTGAGTTGGTAATGGCTCTTGAAGAAGAGTTCGACATTACCGTCGAGGAAGAAGAGTTGGCTGACGTCGCCACTGTCGGCGATGCCGTGACTTTGGTTGAGTCGAAGCTGTGAGTGAGCGGCGCAGGGTAGCTATTGTCGGCCTTGGGGTCGTTTCCTGCGCTGGCACCGGCCTCGAAGCTTTTTGGAACGGCTTAAATTCTGCTGCGCCTGAAGGTGAGCGTCGGGTCCACGATTTCGACCCACTTCCCTACTACGACAACCCTAAAGAAGCTAGACGGGCTGACCGTTCTCAGCAGATGGCGACAGCTACCGCTGCGATGGCGCTTGAGGACGCGGGTGAACTCAAGACCGACCCAGCGCGATGTGGCGTCATATACGCAACTGGGGTTGGAGGGCTTCAAACCTTCGAGGAACAAGTTCTTGTCCATGACCGGAAGGGTGAGCGCAGAGTTTCACCGTTTATGGTTCCGATGATCATGCCAAACGCCCCAGGGGCTGCCATCTCCATGCGTTTCGGCTTACAGGGACCAAACGAGACAATCACTACTGCGTGCGCTGCAAGCACACATGCAATTGGTTATGCCACCCGTTTGATCCAAATGGGTTACGCGGACGTAGTGGTCTCTGGAGGAACTGAGTCCGTGATGTCGCCCGTTGGTATGGCCGGCTTCCAGAACATGACGGCGCTGTCTTCATCTGGCCAGTCCATGCCTTTCGACAAGGACCGGGATGGTTTTATGATGACCGAAGGTTCGGCCACTTTGGTTCTGGAAGAGATGGATTCGGCGAGAGCTAGAGGAGCCAATATTTACGGTGAAGTTCTTGGGTCTGGATCCACAGCTGATGCGCACCACATAACCGCGCCAGCTCCTGGCGGCGATGGCGCCCTCAGGTGCATGCAGCTAGCCATAGAGGATTCCGGGCTAGCAACTAACGACATTGCATCGGTCAACGCTCATGGAACCTCAACACCGTTGAACGACGCTGCTGAGGCAGAGGCATTATCGAAACTATTCGGTGGCGATGGTCCGCCAGTAACTTCAACTAAGGGAGTCACCGGACACGCACTTGGTGCAGCCGGGGCCATAGAAGCCACAGCGGTTCTTCTTTCATTTCTTCACAAAAAAATACCGCCCACTGCGGGTTTCGTGAATCCGGATCCAGAGATGGCTGACTTCAACCTCGTTACTGACGGACCTTTGGCCTGGGAGCCTGGACCTTCGATGTCGAACTCATTTGGCTTCGGCGGCCACAATGGCTCTATCGTCCTCGCTCCTCCTGAGTAACAGGTTTTAGAGCAACCTAATGGCGGCTGTGGTGGCGGCCGCAATCGCTAAAACAGCTGGGAGCGGTGCTTTCAGCCAGGATGCGCCCGCGCCGGCTGCTACGCCGGCGGTAAGCGCTCCGATCGCCAGTTCCCTGCCAACATCAAACGTCTGGACAATTATTAAGCCGGATAACACGGCGGGCGTCAAACAACTCAGGAACTTTTCTCCCCATAAGGACAAGCGGGAAGTATCCGCGACTAGAACTCCTCCCACCTTGAAGAAATAGCAACCCACTGATAATCCTGCAAGCAACCACAAAGTCATCTATTTCGGCTCCTTATTTGGGTCCCAACGCTTGCGCTCACCAACGCGCCCGAAACAGCTAGAAGCACTGGGAGGCCTGCAGGTAAAACAGGAATGGTAATCAGTGCAACCATGGCCCCGATCAGCGCTGACCTACGTTTGTCCCGCTCTTTTAGATGCGGCAACAGCAACGCTATGAAAGCCGCAGGGAATGCGGCGTCAAGACCCCAGACCATCGGGTCACCAATTACCTCGCCAAGCAAGACACCTATGAGCGTTCCCAGATTCCAAAAGATAAAGACCGATAGTCCGGTCGTCCAGAATGCTTCTTGGGCTGCTCCCAAAGTTCGTTGAGCTTGAGCCATTGCACTGCTCTCATCAATTACCAATTGAGCGGCAACAAGTTTCTTAGCCCTGCCCGACGGCATTATGCGTCCCATTGACAAGGCATAGGCACCGTTTCGCGCTGCTAGTAGCAACGCCGTCCCGAGGGCCGAAAGGGGGTTACCTCCAGCGCCGATTATTGCGACTGCCGCAAACTGCGATGCACCTGTGAACATCAAGAGCGACATAGCGACTGCTTGCCACCCTGGGAGCCCCGCTGCGACAGAAAGAACTCCGAACGTAACTCCGAACGTTCCCACTGCTAAGCCAAGCAGGAAACCATCCCGCTGATGCTGCTGAGACCATGTTGCCTTGAACCATTCACTCACGGTCGACACTAGAAGCTATAGGTCGCCGGCATTGGCGATGATAAACATCATTTCTGCTTTGCATGCCAGTTCCCCACCCACAGAGGCTTCACCGCTCGCTTTTCCGGCCATTCGCGACATCTTTCCCAAATGAGCAGTAAGAGTCAGTGTTTCACCTGGAATCACTTGCCGACGAAAGCGAGCTTTGTCGATCCCTCCAAACAAAGGCAGCTTTCCCGAGAAATCGTCGGCGCTAAGCGCCGCTAAGCCAGCAGTTTGTGCAAGGGATTCGACGATGAGAACTCCGGGCAATGTTGGTCGGCCAGGGAAATGACCTTCGAAGAAAGCCTCATTTCCGCTGAGGTGCCAGAGAGCCGTACATGACACCCCCGGTTCCAAATCAATAATCTCATCACATAACAAGAACGGTGGTCTGTGCGGTAGAAGTTCACTCGGGTGGGGGAATTCACTCATCGGTACTCTCCAGCGCTGACATCAGCTCGATAGGTGTCGCTTTGGGAGACACTTTCAACCAAGCCCTTTCGACCCGACCTGCGCGAGAAATTAGGAACATGGAGCGGGTAACGCCCTGATATTCGCGACCATAAAGTTTCTTAGGCCCGAAAACGCCATACTTCTTTGCAATTTTGGAGTCCGGGTCTGAAAGCAAAGGGAAACCTAGTTGGTGCTTCTCATCCCACGCATATTGTTTCTCAGGAGGATCGGCACTTATCCCGACGACCACTACTCCTCCAATGTCAGGCACTATGTCTCGCAATCCAGTGGCTTGTTCGGTACATCCGGTCGTGTTGGCTTTGGGATAAAAGAAAATCGCTACTCGCGAATTTCGCTGCTCAGCTAGCCGCCATTTGGAGCGGTTCTGGTCATAAAGCGTGAAGGTCGGTGCTCTGTCGCCAAGCTGAAGCATCTAGCCAACATAGCGAGCTAAGCGGCTTCTATCTCGCTTCATGCAGAGAAATGATGGACTCACTCACCGAAGAAACCCACACGAACATGTGCCATAACCGCGTCGATCTCTTGTTTGGTGAGGCTGGCTCCAAAACCAGGCATAGACCGTCTGCCTCTCTCGATAAGGGCTCGCTGATTTTCGTAGGTGTACTTATGGCCCTTCCCCAATAGGGCTGGGCCGAAACTACCTGAACCATCGCCTCCATGGCATGCAGCGCACGTGTCGAGGTAAACCTCTTTGCCTAGGAGTAAAACCTCCTCGGAGTAAACCTCATCGGTGGGCCCTTTCGAGCCCCAGTCGGTGCTGTCTCCGCAAGCAAAGCAAACTACGCAGAGGAGGCCCAACACGCAGCTAAAACGGACGTACTTCACTTAAGAAGTATCCGATCGCCTCCAACACCTGAATATTTGCTTGGTGTCTCAGTCCATCGGCGCGATAACCATTGAGGGTCGCGCAAATGGGCGTGAAAATGTTCAGGAACTTGCCTCATAGTCCGGTCGATGCTGCCAACTTCTGGTCCAAATCTCTCAGCTCCGGCTGCTTTCAGACGTTCAAGCATCCATTCAACGTCTTCCTCAGAGGGGTCCGTTCCATGCGATTTCCAGACGACCATGGGGGTCGAACAGGCTTCACAATCGGCCACCCAACAAATGTCGTCTTCGTAGTACCAGTGCGTAAATCGTGCCGCTTCGCACAACTCGCAATCATCAACAACCCGGGTCACCATGGAGAGCTAATCTCAACCGGCATCGAGAGCCGTACGGTACGAGGCCACCAGTTCACCTACCCCATCAGCTCCATGACCATCAAGAAGCTGGCGGACAACCGCTGACCCGATAATCACTCCGTCGGCTACTTCACTTGCTTCTACTGCCTGTTCTGGCGAGCCGATACCAACGCCGGTCAAAACCGGCTTGTCGGTCACGCTTTTGCACCGCTCTGCTATTTCGGTTGCTGTCGAAGCAAGAGTGGATCTCTCCCCTGTCACCCCAAGCAGCCCTACGGCATACACGAACCCCGAAGAGGCAGCACACAATTCTGGAAGTCTGTCATCTGGAGTTGTCGGCGCTGCCAGAAGAATCGTCTCGACTCCTGCTTCCCCGGCAGCTTCACGCCACGGCCCCGATTCCACGAACGGAAGATCGGGCAAAATGGCGGCGTCAACACCCGAATCAGCCAAAGTCGATGCAAATCTTTCGTGCCCCGGATTATGGGCAAGGTTGTAATAGGTCATGACTGCGTGAGGAATACCCGTATCGAGATCTGGCACAGCTGCAAGGATCGAGGCGGGAGTAGCTCCAGATCCCAGGGCTATCTCGCTGGCTGCTTGGATCACTGGGCCGTCCATCACGGGATCGGAAAACGGTATCCCGATTTCAATAGCATCAGCTCCAGCCGCCGCCGCAGTTTCCACTGCCGCTTCCCAGCCTTCGAAGCCTCCTGTCACATAGACAACTAAAAGCTTCGCGCCCTCATCTCTTCGATCCCGAAGTGATCTTTCCATTCGCCCGACATCAGAATTCGGACTCACTGAGTCTCGCCCGTTCCCAAAACTTCCATCATCTGGTCAACGTCTTTATCGCCGCGGCCGGAAAGATTCAAAAGAACAACCTGGTCTCGCAATGCTTCTGCCTCCCGAACAACCCAAGCTAAAGCGTGAGCCGATTCAAGAGCAGGAATAATCCCCTCGGTCTTACATAGAAGCTGAAAAGCTTCAACGACCTCTTGGTCAGTTACTGATGGGTATTCGGCTCTACCCACAGATGACAAATACGCATGCTCCGGTCCGACCCCCGGATAATCAAGCCCGGCCGAAATTGACTCTGCCTCTTGCACCTGACCAACTTCGTCTTGCATAAGGTAAGAGGCCATACCATGAACAACACCGGGGACACCTCGTCCGACAGCAGCACCTCCTGCCGGTTCCACCCCGACCAAACGCGCTTCAGAGTCGGCGAAGCCGGAGAAAATTCCTGCCGCGTTGCTTCCACCGCCAACACATGCGACAACGACGTCCGGCACCCTCTTCACTAACTTCAGACACTGTTCGTGGGCCTCATCGCCAATCACATGATGAAATGTCCGAACCATCCAGGGGTAGGGATGCGGACCCATCACAGACCCTAAGCAATAGTGCGTATTTTCAACGGTCGCGACCCAATCCCGAAGCGCTTCGTTTACAGCGTCTTTCAGGGTTCTGCTGCCAGACGAGACTGCCTCAACCTCGGCGCCCAGCAAATTCATCCTGAACACATTGAGTTCCTGTCGGTCTACGTCAACCTCTCCCATGTAGACCTTGCATTCCATATCCAACAAGGCCGCTGCCGTTGCTGTAGCGACGCCGTGTTGCCCGGCTCCAGTTTCAGCTACCAGACGAGATTTACCCATTCGTCGCGCAAGTAGTGCTTGGCCTATCACGTTGTTGATTTTGTGTGACCCAGTGTGGTTTAAGTCTTCGCGTTTTAAGAGAACCCTGACACCTAGTTGTTCTGACAGCCTGTAGCACTCAGTTAAGGGCGAAGGTCGACCTCCATAGTCGGTAAGGATCCGGTGGAACTCCTCCACGAAAGCAGGGTCAGCCCATGCGTCACGAAATGCAGCTTCAAGCTCTTCGCAAGCCGGAATGAGAGTTTCGGGAACGAAACGCCCACCAAATTCCCCGAAACGTCCTTCCTTGCTCGGATCGATCATCACCATATATTCAACCTATCGGCGAGAACCCCTGCGTCATCACTCATCTCGCCAGTCGTACGGCCTCGGAGCATCTGGGTCAAAGGTTTCGTCGCGTGGTTCTATTGAATCACCAGAAGTTCGCGCATTGAGGATAAATTCCCTAACTTTCACGGGGTCCTTTACACCCGGCGAGGCCTCTACGCCGCTTGCCACGTCAACACCCCATGGCTGGACGACGTTCACCGCTTGAGCCACATTCTCGGGATTAAGGCCTCCTGCCAGGATCAATGGTCGCCCTCGTTCTCGCCCATCGAGTAACGACCAATCGAATACTTCGCCCGAGCCAGGTTCAGGGGCATCCACCAAAACAGCCGTAGCTGAATACCGCTCCAGGTCATCGATCGTCGGGTCACCTGCAACGAATGCCTTAATCACGTATGGAACTCGTTCGGCAATCCACGAACTATCTTCAGGTGTCTCTCGCCCATGCAGTTGTGCGGCCTGTAGGCCAGCTTCGTGAACCATTTGCACAACAGTCTCTTTCAACTCGTCCCTGAAGATCCCAACAGTCATAACACCGCCAGGTAGGCGGCGAACGATGTCCCTAGCGACTGCCGGACGGATCTGTCGAGACGAACCCGGGACAAAATTAAAACCTAGGGCATCCGCACCCATACCGATCGCAACCAGGGCATCTTCCTCGGTGGTGATGCCGCAAACCTTGACGAACATTACGCACCAACCTTCAAAGAAGACACAGCAGCGGATGGATCCGGACTCAGAACCAATGTTTCTCCGACGAGTACAGCTGAATAACCAGCATCACGAAGAGACCTAGCGTCAGCGGCATCCCTTACTCCTGATTCGGCAACTCCTACTACCCCCTCCGGAATGAGCCCTGCCATTCGCTCAGCTCGTTCATGGTCTACCTCGAAGGTAAGTAGGTCACGTTGGTTGACGCCAATAAGGTCTGCTCCGATTCCCAGAGCAACCTCCAGCTCCTTCTCATCGTGCACTTCGACCAAGGCGTCCATACCCAAGGTCCTACTCAAATTAAACAAGCTCACAAGTTCATCTGAAGAGAGAGCTGCCACAATCAACAAGACGCAATCGGCACCCATCAAACGAGCATCCACCACGTCACGTTCCTGCACCGTGAAGTCTTTTCGCAGGACCGGTAAGTCAACTGCTGATCGAGCTTCCCTTAGGTCCTGACTCGAACCTCCGAAATTTGGTCCGTCTGTTAGGACCGAAAGACAAGCGGCCCCACCAATCATGTACTGCTCAGCCAACACAGCGGGCTCCAGATCCGCAAAAAGATCTCCTTTGGAGGGAGATCTTCTTTTGACCTCTGCTACAACACTCAATCCAGGGACATTCAACGCGTCCAGAAAACCTCGCGCCTCTTCACACCTTGAAGCTTCTTCAAGCATGTCTTCAAGAGACCGTTTATCCGCCAAAGCTCGAGCTCTGTGTTCAGCGATAATTCGGTCTAAATATGTGCCGTCACCCACAGTCATGACGAGATGCCTTCCCGCATGCGGCTGCTCCCTACCCGCCACACCTTAATCAGAGGTCAAGACCTTTGGCGCATACCGGCTCAAGGAAAAATAGCTCCGCTCGGCCAGCCATAAATTCGCCCGTAGCGCGCCCAAAAGCTTTCATTCCGTCTGACCCACCGTGCGCTGCTAATGCATCGCCGTCCGTATACATCTCATAAAACCACACAACGTTTTCGTCACTTGCATCTTTGTGCGCTGCGTAAACCTCTGTGCCAGGTTCTCCAGACACATTTTGCATTCCCAAGTCGGCGATTACTGCGAGTAGGGCATCGCGTTGGCCCTCTTTCGCAGTCAGTTTTGCTAGCAATGCAGTCTTAGCCACAGTTCTCTCTCCCAGTTGAGGTGGTCTCGCCGTGTGCGAAGACCCTTAATTATTAGGAGAGGCTACTCGGAGACAGGTCACCGGAGGATTTGCTCTCAGAGAACCTCATTGAGCGGCGAGCACCTGACCTCTTGGCCAGCCTCGGTCGTTAACACTTCCACATCGCCTTTGATTGAAGCGAACCCGCAATAAGTGGGAGATGTAGTTACCGTCAACACCTCGCCCACTCTCTGCCCATCTTCAAAAAGCGCCTCTTGCGCTGACAATGCGTCATCACTGCGGATACGTCTAAGTAACTTTCGCCCACCCTTACGTGAGTCAATTCGTTCCACCAATTCTTGGCCGCGATAGCAACCCTTATCGAAAGAGACAGCCAGGCTCAACAAGTCAGTTTCATTGGGGATGGAGCCGACTTGAAACTCTCTACCAATCACAGGCAAGCCATAGCGGCAACGAAGCCTCTCGTATTCATCGTGGCCACATTCAGGAAGCTCGACTAATGGGTCTTCACCTAGGAGGTCCACGTGTTCCACGCCTGACCAAGAGGACTCGAGGGTGAGTAAGCCCTGAGGGATATCTATTGTTGTGCGGTCACCAAAAATGGAAACCATCATCCACCTCTGAGGAATGAACTCAGTCTTCGAGCGAAGCTTGAAACGCTCAAGAGATGATTGGAGAAGCTCCCCATGCCCTAGCTCGGTATCGAGTAGATAACGACTCTCTTCCAAACGCGTGACCCTGAAACAACTTTCTATGTTCCCTTTCGGTTCCAGGAGGAATGAAAGTCGAGATTCTCCGTCCGTCATGTCATCAACGTTTTGCGAAATCTGGCCATGCAAATAGGCCTCAGTGTCAAGGCCCTCTGCCATGAGGACGTCTCTTTCAGCGAAGTAGGCCAGAGAGGTCACGTCTGCTCCGTCAATATTTGGACTGCATTTCGTACTAGCCGCAATCCAATCTCATCATCGAAAGACATTATCGATTCAGGATGGAACTGCACCGCACTTATTGGCAACGATTTATGTTCAACAGCCATGACCACACCGTCGTCAACGCTGACAGCGGTTGTATCCAAACAGTCCGGAATCGTCTCTTGTGACGCGTAGAGCGAGTGGTACCGGCCTGCTCTGAACTCAGATGGAAGCCCATCAAATAATTTTCCGCCGAGAACCTGGACGGTAGAAGCTTTTCCGTGCATGGGTGATTCCAACTGGCTGAGCTTCCCACCAAAGAATTCGACTACAGCTTGAAGGCCCAAACAAACTCCGAAGATCGGAATTTCCAAAGCTAACGCAGCTTCAATAGTGGCTGAGATGTTGAAATCTGATGGTGCGCCTGGCCCTGGCGACAAAACCAGTATGTCGGGTCGCCTAATTGAGAGGTCGTCCAATGGAAAGCCCGACCGCTGAGTGACAACATCAGCTCCAGTTTGCCGAAGGTAATTGCCTAGGGTGTGGACAAAAGAATCCATATGATCAACAAGGAGAACGCTTTTCGTGTCTTCCACTGCCGGTAAGACCTGAGAGTCGGGAATTCGACGAGGCAACCTGAGTGCATCTAAGAAGGCTGAAGCCTTCAACTCGGTCTCTTCTTCTTCGGCTATTGGGTCAGAATCCCACAACAACGTCGCCCCGACTCGAACCTCTGCGTGACCATCCTTGATCCGGATTGTCCTAAGCGTCAGTCCAGTATTTAGCCCACCATCAAATCCGACTTTTCCAATGGCGCCGCCATACCAGGCTCTTGGACTCTTCTCATGGTCCTCCAAGAACATCATCGCAGCGGTCTTCGGAGCACCAGTAACTGTAACTGCCCAGGTGTGTGCAAGGAATGCGTCTAGCGCATCAAACTCAGGACGAAGCCTGCCTTCTACGTGGTCCACTGTGTGGATCAAGCGTGAGTACATTTCGATCTGCCGTCGGCCGATAACTTTCACCGACCCTGGTATACAGATCCTGCTTTTGTCGTTCCGATCTACATCGGTACACATCGTTAGCTCGGACTCATCTTTTTCGGAATTAAGCAAAGCGAGAATTTGAGACGCATCATCCAACGGGTCTTGCCCTCTGGCTATCGTCCCTGAAATAGGGCACGTTTCGACCCTGTCGCCTTCCACACGCACATACATCTCTGGGGAAGCACCAACTAGCCACTCCGCTTGACCCAGGTTGATAAGAAATCCGTACGGAGAGGGATTCTGCTCTTTCAAACGACGGAACAGTTCGGATGGTGGCTCCGGAGACGGCTCTATGAACGTCTGGCTCGACACAACTTCGAACAAGTCACCTCGAGCGAAATACTCCCGTGCTAGTTCAACAACTTCAGCGTATTCACCGCTCTCATGGTCCCGTATCGATGTGAGTTCTAGATCAGGCTGGTAAGCCTGCCGGGCTCCTGAGCGACTGATATCAGCAGTGCCCAAGCCATCGTAGAGAAACTCATACCGACGCCGCTCGGCTATACCTCCCTGATGGTCAACGACGATAATTTCATCGGGGACATACAAAACAAGGTCCTGCTGGGTGGCTGGTCGAGGTAGCTTCAGGTCAATAGGTTCAAACTGGAACGCTAGGTCATAACCAAAAGCCCCGTAGAGTCCTAGGTGCTCATCAGCACCCATGAAGAGATCAACGACCGCTCTCACGACGGCGAACGAAGAAGGTTGGCGACTCCGCTCTTCTTCCTCGAACCGAAGGTCTCCCCTCTCTATCCGGCAAACAACATGAGCATCATCATCTTCAACGATCGAAGCGAATCCGAGTTCTTTCAGTACTGTCCGAACAGGGACTAAGAGAACTTCTCCGCGAGCATTTAGCGCCTCGAACCTAACCGTATCGCCGCAACTACTCACGGCTAAGGGCGGATCAACGAAGCCCATATCCCAACGTGTGTAGCGTCCGGGGTACTCATAACTTGAGGACAGAAGCACTCCCCGAGCTGAATCCAATCGGTCAACAAGGTCTCCGATAGCAGCCTCTGGCTCAATTGCAGCTACATCTACTTGTATTTCTATTCCGCCTCGGGTTGTGTAGGTCCATTGGCTGTCATCAGACACGACGGTCCCCTTTGTTAAAGGTATAGACCCGTGCTCCCGGGTTCGACCCGAGGAGCCGCTATGGCGTGGACGTCTCGCTCGCGGAGGATCAAAAAGTCGTCTCCGTGAACTTCAACTTCAAACCGGTCTTCAGGACTGAACAAAACCTGGTCCCCTTCCTCAGCACTTCGGACATTAGGCCCTGCACCCACGACCTCGCCCCAAACTAAACGCTTCTGTTGCTGAGCTGTAGCGGGTATCAAAATTCCGCCGCTACTTCTGCGCTCGGCTTCGTCGCCGGGCATCCTCACAAGGATCCGATCGTGAAGCATTTTGATCGGGCGTTTCTGATTTTCGTCTGTAGCTACGTCATTTGGTTCTTCTGCCACGATGGCACGGTACCGTTTTCAGACATGAACGCGGACTCTCAACCAGCTCAAATAACAAATTTCCAAACGAGTGACGGTGTCGAAATCGAAGCTGAATTACGACTTTCTAGCGATCTTCGCGCTATCGCCGTCCTCTCACACCCTCACCCTCTTTACGGCGGAGAGATGAGAAACAACGTGGTTCAAGCACTGTTCGATTCATTGCCTTTGGACGGAATCGGAACCTTAAGGTACAACTTTCGGGGTGTCGGGAACTCGGGAGGCAGCCATGGCAACGGAGCACTTGAAGTCTTGGACAGCCAAGCAGCTTTTGCCTTTGCATCACAACTTGCTGAAACCGTCCCCGTGTTCTCAGTTGGCTACTCATTCGGGGCAGATGTTTCACTTGCTGCCGACGACTCTGAGCTTGCTGGCTGGATTGGGATCGCGTCACCTTTGGCGTTAATCGAACCGAAAGAAATGAAAGCAGGATTAGATGAGCGACCCACACTGCTACTCGTTCCTGAAAATGACCAATTTCGCTCTATCGCTGAAGCGCGCGGAATTTGTGAACCTTGGCTCGCCACCTCTCTCGAGGAACTCGCTGGAGCCGATCACTTCTTTTTGGGATCCACCCTGGAGGTGACCAAGCGCACAAGCTCATTTATCAGTGAATTAGTGGAACAGAAATAGCTGCGCCTAGAAGTCGCTCGAGAAGCAAAGGTTCGAGCCCTTTAGCCACATCGTCCGCCAAAACGGTGTCTGTTGTTTGCCACCAACCTGTAGATCAATGCCCCAAGCCATGACACTGGCGGCACCTTCATCGCAGCACCTAGCAGCCCCCAACCTCCACCTAGCGACCGCAGGACCTTTCCCACCGCCTTGTGCCCGGAAAGCTTGCGGTCACTGTCCACCCACCAGACAAACCGTTTTGTGTCGCTAGCAGTTAAACCGAGCCCCTCTAAGTCCGCATCAACGTCGGCGATTAGATCAATGTCGGAGCGCTCAGCCACCCAACGGGCACAGCGGCAACAAAACACACAATCCCCGTCATACACAAGCATGGTCGAAATTTTTAACCTAACCCTTTAGCCAGTGCGCCACGTGAGTCAGTTGCTGCCAGCCGCAACGGCAGGGCTTCTTGATAGGCAGGTGAGTGGTACCACTCACCAAAGGCCTCCTCATCTTCGAATTCGAGGATGACCAATCGTGAGCCATGCCAGTCCCCCTCCATTGGGGCAACATCATTGTCAACGACTAAAGCGCGCCCGCGGCCAAGCGATGAACTTTTTGCCGCTTCTACGTAGGCATCAAGACCTGCTTGATCGTTCACTTCTTCTTGAACCACAAAATAAACGGACATTATGCACTTACCTCCGGTATCTGACCACCCATAAATTAGCGGCCAAACCCTTCAACAAAACTGACAGAGGGACCGAAACACAGGCCACCGAGGTTTATTTTCAGCACCCACGCTATGACTCTGTGATTTGTTCGATGGGAGATACGTTGCCTTGAGCGTCGCCACCGGCGCCCCAGTACTCGTCTCGCAGTAGGCGCTTATAAAGTTTCCCAGTTGGAAGCCGTGGAAGTTCTTCTCGAAAGTCGATAGATCGCGGGACTTTGTATCCGGCGATGTGTGCTTTGGCGTATTCAGTCAATCGCTTTGCTAACTGTTCGTCAGCACCAATGCCTTCTACCGGTTGAACAACGGCTTTTACTTCTTCGCCGAAATCTTCATTCGGGACACCAAAAACGGCAACATCAGCTACCTCCGGGTGCAAGATGAGGCAGTCTTCAATTTCTTGGGGGTAAATATTGACGCCTCCCGAAATAATCATGAAGGCCTTCCGGTCCGTGAGGTACAAGAAACCATCATCATCTACACGCCCCACGTCACCGAGCGTCGTCCACAAAGGGTTGTTTGGGTGTTGGGAACTTTTCGTTTTGTCTGGAGCCTGGTGGTATTCGAAGGTCTGCTCCTCGCGCTCAAAGTAGATCAACCCTGATTCACCAGTGGGTAATTCGACACCATCCTCGTCGCAGATATGCAGCGACCCAATCAACGGCCTCCCAACTGTGCCCGGGTGAGAAATCCAGTCTTCAGGGCCCACGTAACAGAATCCATTGAGTTCCGTTCCCGCGTAATACTCGTGCAGGATCGGACCCCACCATTCCAACATTTGCTTTTTTATTTCTACAGGACACGGCGCTGCAGCATGAATAGCCAGCTTGTGGGTTGACAGGTCGCATCTGTTCCGTTCCTCTTCAGTCAGTTTGAGCATTCGCGTAAACATCGTGGGTACCCACTGCGAATGAGTAACGCCGTACTGCTCTATGGCCTCTAACGCTTCAAGCGGGTCAAACTTTTCTAAGATCACCGCTGTGCCTCCGACAGACTGCGTGCCGGTAGTAAAGCTCAGCGGCGCTGAATGATAAAGCGGAGCAGGAGACAGATAGACAGACTGATCGTTGATCCCAAAAATTCCGCCTACCAAACCAGAGCCGATCAGGTCGGGGTCCGTAATTTTCGATCCGTCTAGCGCACGCTTAATACCCTTTGGCTTGCCCGTTGTACCAGAGCTGTAAAGCATCAACGACCCCTTGGGTTGATCGTCAAGCGGTTCTGGCGGGTACTGATTAACTAAGGATTCGAAGTTCTCGTAGCCTTCTGCCACCCCATCGAACATCAGTCTTACAGGGCAGTTAGCTATTGATGGCAGCATCTCGACCGCCACATCGCGAACAGCCTCGCTAACAACCAACACCTGGGCACCGCAATCCTCAACGATGTAAGCAGCTTCTTCAGCAGTTAAGAATCGATTCACTGTCGTGAAGTACAAACCGCTGCGCATTGCCGCCCAATACGCTTCGAAATATCGGATGTGGTTGTCAGCAAAGATCGCCATGTGGTCTCCCGGCCGGAGTCCGGCATCCCACATCATTTGCGCAAATCGGCACGATCGGTCTTCTAGCTCTTGGTAGGACAAAGTTTCGCCGGTTCTAGCCATCACAACAGCAAGGCGGTCAGGGTCTACGTCTGCATGCTTTCCTGGATAGGTCATACCCTGAAACTATCCGATGAAAAGACCTCACAACTCATCGATGGGCGGTCGAACCGTCACCCCAGCAGTCAGCAAGGCTTCCTTTGCTTCTCTCACCGTGTGCTCACCAAAATGAAAAATGGAAGCAGCAAGCAGAGCATCAGCTCCACCATCCACGGCACCGCTAACCAAATGACTCAGCTCTCCGACGCCGCCGCTGGCAATGACCGGAACTTGCACAGCGTTCACAACTGCTCGCGTTAAAGACAGGTCATAGCCGCTACGAGTTCCATCTCCATCCATTGAGGTTAGAAGAATCTCACCGGCGCCAAGGTTCGTAACCTCTCGGGCCCAGTCGACCACATCAAGACCAGTGTTCTTTCGTCCGCCATTGACGTAAACATTCCAAGATCTATCTCCAATGGATTTAGCGTCAATCGCAACCACAACACACTGGCTCCCAAACGCTTCTGCCAACTCCGCTACCAGGCTCGGCTTGGCCACCGCTGCTGAGTTCACCGAGACTTTGTCTGCTCCTGCTCTTAGGAGTCGCCGAGCATCATCAACTGATCTGACGCCGCCGCCAATAGTGAAGGGAATGTATACCTCCTCAGCGACCTTCCGAGCTAGATCAACAATTGTTTCACGGTCGTCTGAGCTTGCTGTTATGTCCAGGAATACGACTTCGTCCGCTCCTTCGGCATCGTAACGAGCGGCTAATTCCACTGGATCCCCAGCGTCTCTCAACCCAACAAAGTTGACACCCTTAACCACGCGCCCTTGATCCACGTCAAGGCAAGGAATCACCCTTACTGACTTCATGTCCGTTCAGCTGCTTCCACGGCCTCGGAGACCTCGATAACCCCGTCGTGAAGTGCCTTGCCAACAATCACGCCTGATAAACCTCGGCCCTCAACCCTTAGCTTCGCTAATTCGCTTATATGTTCCAAAGTGCCTACTCCGCCACTTGCCACGACTTCTAACGAAGTACTTCGAACTACTTGTTTCAACCCGTTGACGTCCGGTCCGGTTCCCATCCCATCACGGGTTATTTGCGTGACAACTACTGCCTCAACTCCAGCATTCTCGAAGTTTGGCAACAACTCATAGATACTCTTGCCGCTATCAAGCTCCCAGCCTTGAATCGCTACTCTCTCGCCTCGAACATCAAGACCTACAGCTACCCGATGTCCGAGCTCTGTGATCGCTTGAACCAAGGCTGGATTCTCAACAGCTGCAGTACCAACTACGCACCTCGAAACTCCAGCATCAAATAACGCTTGAGCTGCATCAAGGCTGCGGACACCACCACCACTTTGCACCGGGATACCTACCGCACTCGCTATAGAGGTCACTGTGTCCAGATTCTGTGACGTACCAGACCTCGCCGCATCAAGATCAACCACGTGCACCCAAGAAGCTCCTGCTTCTTCAAAAGAAAGTGCAACATCAACAGGGTCAGCGTCGTATTGAACCTCACGGTCATAGTCGCCTTGGACGAGTCGAACACAGCGACCCTCGCGTATATCAATAGCTGGATAAAGGCTAAAGGTCATCAGAACGCCGCCTGTCGATAAAAATTCTGAGCAAAGGACCGTCCCAAGCCTCCCGATTTTTCCGGATGAAATTGAGTGGCCCACAAGGATCCTTGTTCCACCATCGCAGTTACTTCAACCCCATACTCGCAGGTCGCTACAACCAGTCGAGATTCAGTCTCCACTGCATAGCTGTGAACAAAATACATCCAAGAGCCATCTTCAATTCCATCCAAAAGTGGGGATCCCTGTTCGCGAATATCCAGACGGTTCCATTGCATTTGAGGGCGCGGCAAGCTGTCCGGCAGAAGACACACCTGACCCGGCAGCACACCCAAACCTCGAACGTCAGGTGCCTCTTCGGAGCCTTCGAAGAGCATTTGCATGCCCACGCAAATACCAAGGAAAGGAACGCCGGCCTCGATCACCGAGTGCACCACCTCATCCAGCTTCGCCGCCCTCAATTCGCGCATACATGAGCCAAAATGACCCACCCCAGGAAGGACCACTCCAGAGGCATCAGCTATCAAACCAACGTCTGACGTCAAATGGACCTCGGCCCCAACCCTTTCAAACCCTTTTTGTGCAGATCTCAGATTTCCAATGCCGTAATCCAAGATGGCAATGAGCGGGGCCACTTTGCCCTCTCTCAACGGAAGCTCCTCACAAGACACCTTTAGTTGAAGGCAAGACCTCATCAGCAACTACGACGGCATCATAAAGTGCCCTTGCCGTCGCTTTGAAACTTGCCTCAATTATGTGATGCGTATTTCGGCCACGAAGCAATACCAAGTGCAAGGTAATCCCGGCTGCCATCACAAAGGCGCGCCAGAACTCCTCACATAGCTGCGGATCGAACGGCGGGTCACCCAGAATTTTTTCACCAGGAGGCTCGATGTCATAGTGCAGGAAGGGTCGTCCAGAAAGATCCAGAATGACTTCGACCGCCGCCTCATCAAGGGGCACGGTCATGGAAGCAAACCTACGTACTCCCTGTTTATCGCCCAGAGCTTCAGCGAAGGCCTCTCCCAAAGCTATGCCGACATCTTCGACTGTGTGGTGAGCATCAATATCAATGTCCCCTTCGCACCTAACGGTTAGATCGAATCTGGAATGCTTTCCGAGTTGAGCGATCATATGGTCGAAGAACGGAAGGCCGGTGCTCACCTCAACTTGCCCTGAACCATCTACATCGATAGATAAATCGATTTGAGTTTCTTTGGTTGTTCTGCGACGTTTCGCTTCACGTGTCATTGAAGTGCCTCCTGGAGGGCTTCGAGAAAGATAGTGTTTTCTTGTTCAGTGCCCAGAGTTACCCTCAGGCAATCTGCCAGTCCTGGCCAGCCTGAACAATTCCTGACCAAAACGGACCTATCAAGCAACCGCTTCCATACTTCTTCTCCGGACAGATCACACGGAGCTGTACCGAACAAAATAAAGTTGGCTTGAGACGGCCAAACCTGGACCCCCAACTGGGTCATAGCTTCAGAGACCCGGTTCCGTTCACTCGAGATCTGAGCGACTCGCTGCTCCATTTGATCCTGGAATCGCAGGGCCACTCGACCAGCGATTTGTTTCACGGAATCTAGATGATAGGGCAATACTACTTTTTGGAACTCTTCAAACATCCATGGTGGAGCTACGCAATATCCCAGGCGAACTCCCGCCATTGACCAAGTCTTAGAAAATGTTCTAGTGACTATTAGTGATTCAGAAGGGTCTCCCGCACCCAGCAGATCCAGGGCCGTAAAGTCCGCAAACTGACCATACGCTTCGTCAACCACGACAACCCCAGAGCAAAGACCCAGAGACGCCTCAATCACGTCAAGGCTCTCAGGCGTGCCGGTGGGATTATTGGGAGAGCACAGAAACATCAGGTCGGGTTTCTCTACTTCGATAGCGCGCTCCAAAGTGTCGAGCGGGATTTGGAAGGTTTCGTCTCGCTGGGTTTCAGCGACACGACATTGAGCGATTCGTGCAATCTGCCCGTACATAGCGTAGGTGGGTTCAAAAGTTAGAGCAGTTCTCTGATGCCCTCCGAACGTAAGGCAGATTGTCTGTAGGACTTCGTTGGACCCATTGGCTACGAATATTTGCTCAGGCTCCACTTGGTGCAGTTCTGCTAGGTCTTCCCTTAAAGACCATGCCAGTCGATCCGGGTACCTGTTCCAGTCGACCTTCTTTACTTCCTCCAAGAACATTGTTTCGAATTCTTCGGGCGGAGGGAAAGGCGCTTCGTTCGTATTCAAACGAATATCGACTTCGACCTGTGGAGAGTGATATCCCTCCATACCTTTCAAATCATCACGCACAAGCGGTCGCTTCATGGCTGCAACCCTTCCTCGGCCCAGCGCTCGCGCTCGGTCACTGAAGCAGCATGCGCCCACAATCCTTCAGCCCTAGCCAGCAAGCCCACTGCGTTGGCCACCCCATCGAAACCTGACTTTGAAACTTCAACAACATGCATCCGCTTTTGGAAGTCATCAACGGTTAGGGCGCCGCTAAAACGTGCTGTGCCCGCCGTTGGCAAAACATGAGATGGACCAGCCAGGTAGTCACCAATCGACGCTGGCCCCCAATTGCCCAGAAACACTGCTCCTGCATTTCTTACGTCACCCACGAGGACATCCGCGCCTTCGCACATGAGTTGAAGGTGCTCGGGAGCGATCTCGTTAACAACTTTTATGGCCTGCTGGGGCGTGTCAACTAAACACAAGTAACCGTCTTCGATAAGCGTTTCTAGCGTCTCGGAACGCCTTGGAGACGACTCGAGAATGATTTCGATCGCGCCCTCTACTTCCTGCGCGTATTCTTGATCCCAAGTAACTAGCCACGCTCGACCACCTGGCCCATGTTCGGCCTGCAAAATAAGGTCTATCGCCGTTGAAGTACTTGGACAACTGCGATCTCCGACAACAACTATTTCAGATGGGCCGGCAAAGGCAGCGGCTATTCCAACGGTGCCTGCAACCTCTTGCTTCGCCGTCGCAACCCAGATATTGCCCGGACCTGCGATCACGTCAACTGGGCTTATAGTTTCCGAGCCATAAGCCATCGCAGCCACTGCCTGAACTCCACCAATCTTGTAAACCTCATTTACACCACATAGATAAGCCGCAGCTAACACAACCTGATCTATCTCACCCGATGGATTCGGTGGACTACACAAAACGAGCTCTTCTACACCAGCGGCTTTGGCTGGCAAGGCTGTCATGAGGACGGTGGACGGATAAACAGCAAGTCCTCCTGGTACGTATAGGCCAGCACGTTCTACCGGCTGAGGCACGCTCGTAACCTTGATCTCGTCTTGGGTTACTTCGTGCGCTTTGCCTGCCTCTTGTTCATGGAAGTACAAAATTCGAGAGTGAGCGAGTTTGAGAGCAGCAGCCAACTCAGGTTCCAGAGATTTCCATGCCCTTTCTAATTCAATACCGGAAACCCGAGGAGTAGCAATGTCTACCTGATCGAATTTGATCGTTAGTTCTCGTATCGCAGCATCTCCTCCTTGCCGAACCTCAGAAATGATTTCCCTGACCGCAGAAGTCGGGACTTGGCTATCTAAATCGGGGCGCGGGAGCACCCCATTCAATAGCCCTTCTTGGCCTCTGAGATCAATGCGGCGGAGCACCCTACTGAGGGTACCGCTGACTAGCGGCCAGAAAGAAGTAGATATCGCGAACAGCAGGCCTGACTGTATGGTTCTCTTATGGTTTCTCGGGCAGAACTTTCATCACTGGAAACAGCTATTCGAGAATTGAGCGACCGAATTACAGCTGCTGCAGATGAACTCTTAGGCACTAAAGAGGAGGCTGTAGCACTCGACTTGTACGAAGTTGAGCGTAACTTGAAGACAGCTCAACGCCGAATCTCCAAAGCAGCGAGCGGTTTGCCGGTTGACTAAGAGAAACAGCTCTAACCAAGTTCTGCCAAAACCTCAGACATTTCAACGATCTTCTGCGCTCGAGTCAGATGAGGAACATCGACCATCTGTCCTTTGAAGCTAAACGCCATGAGACCTTCAGCTTCTTTCTCCGCGAATAGCTCCAACAACTCCCTCGCTTCACTGACCTCCTCATCAGATGGCGTAAACGACTCATTCACAACATCAATCTGGTTGGGATGGATTGTTATCTTTCCGGTATAGCCCATAGCCGCAGATTGGTTGCACTCAGACCTCAGACCATCAGGGTCGTTGAAATCAACAAAGACTGTGTCCAAAGGCTGTTTTTCCCAAGCTGTAGCGGCCAGGAGGCACATAACCCGCGCGTGCTCAAAAATAGGTAAATAAGTTCCATCGGCATTGCGGTTGCCTCTCGAGCCGATTGCGGCTGATAGGTCTTCGGCGCCCCAAGTCAACGCATCCACTCGAGGATTAGCGGCAAGGTCACCAATGTTCAAAAAACCCTGTGGGGTTTCAGTTCCTAAAATCAGGAGTTTCGTAGATCCAAGGGGGTGGCCGTGGGTGCCTTCGTTTTCTCGAATTAGCTCGTCAATCTGAGCAATTTCATTCGAATTATTCACTTTGGGGATCAGGTACGAATCAGGTGGATGAACCATGGTTTCTTCTATATCGCGTTGGAACCAAGGACTGCCCAACGGATTTACCCGCACCACCCGTTCCTGTCGGCCGAAATCAACCTGTTCGAGCCAGTTAGCAACAGTCACGCGCGCTGAATCCTTATTGTCCGGGGTGACTGCATCTTCTAAATCGAGAATTAGGGCATCGGCTTGCGTCCCTAAGGATTTTTCGAGCATTTTCTCATTAGCACCAGGCACAAAGTGTGCGGCTCTTCGGATCGTCATTCGAACATTCCTTTACATCTCAAAAATCGAAGGCGGCAGGGCAAAAATCATTTAGAACACAAATATCGCACCGAGGGTTCCGAGCGAAACATATCTGCCTTCCATGAAGAATTACGCGAAGACTAAACTCTCCCCGTTCATATTGGGGCACCATTGGGTTCAACTCCATCTCTACCTTGACCGGATCTTCCTCTTGGGTGAGCCCTAAGCGCCGAGCCAGCCGCCCAACATGCGTATCTACCGGTAAACCAGGTAACCCAAAGGCTACCGAGCGGATGACATTGGCTGTTTTCCTACCTACACCTCCAAGCTGCACCAAATCGTCTAATTGCTTCGGAACCTCTCCTTCATGCTCGTCTAAGAGTTGATTAGCCATCTTCACCAAATTCTTGGCTTTGTTCTTATAAAAACCGGTTGGATGAACCAGCGCCTCCAACTCCCCTTGTTCAGCGGCCGCTAACTCAAACGGACCCGGGTAACGATCAAACAAGGCGGGAGTTGTTTTGTTAACCCGCACATCAGTGCATTGTGCCGACAAGATGGTGGCCACCAACAACTCGAAGGGGCTGCCGTGGTCCAATTCACAGATTGCTTCGTACTCGGATTTCAACCGGTCGTGCACCGCCCGAGCCCGGCCATTAGGCGATCGTGGCTTCCCCATATTGTTTGTTTACCTCATTAGGTCACGAGTAGCGATACCTTCAATAAGGTGACCGAAGACCCTGACGAAACGCCAACAATAACGCTTACAGAAGACAGAGACGGCCAAGTAATAGAAGTCAACGCTGCCCATTGGACCCCGGACGCCCTCTCCATGGCGTTACGAGACGTATTGTCGCAAACCTCCACGGATGCCTCTATCTGGCTGGACCACCCGTCAGAGGAGATTGATCTGCTTTTGGGTCGGCTTGGAATGACCCCCCAAAGAGACCTGTTTCGAATGGAGACTTCGATTCCCATAAAACAACGAACAGACATTGCGACTCGGTCTTTCGTCATTGGACAAGACGAAGCCGAATGGTGTGAGGTCAACAATCGAGCCTTCTCATGGCATCGAGAACAAAGTGGTTGGACTGTCGAACTGCTACGGGAACGCCAACAAGAGTCCTGGTTTGATGCTGAAGGCTTCCGAATTTACGAGCAAGAGGGACGAATAGCCGCTTTTTGTTGGACCAAAGTTCACGCTGACGAGAACCCACCCATCGGGGAGGTATACGTCATAGCTGTAGACCCCGACTTCCATGGCCTTGGTCTTGGGCGTGCTTTAACCCTGGCTGGATATCAACATCTCGAAGCCGCAGCCGTTACACGAGCAATGCTCTACGTGGACGCCGATAACGCCCCCGCTGTAAATCTCTATCGAGACATCGGCCTGGAAGTTGAAGTTGTGCGTCGCCTTTACCAGCGGCAAAACCAAGCCAGTTAAAGCTCTAGTACCCCACCCAGCGCGCCTCCAACCAAGTAGATGGCTGCAGCAGCGGCGATAGCTATTCCAACATGCCTGACCACTCCTCGCAGCACCGAATGCCCAGTGGCCAATGCGAGGGTCACTCCAATAAACGCTGCTCCGACGATCGCAGCAACTACGGAGAACCACACCATCACAGACGAAGAAGACACAAACCAAGGCAACAGCGGAACAAGCGCCCCTAAGGCAAACGCAAAAAACGACCATGCTGCGGAGCTGAAAGGTGAGGCAAGTTCATTTGGAGCTACGCCAAGTTCTTCTCTCGCATGAACTTCGAGAGCCATTTCCGGGTTTTGCATCACCAGCTCTGCCATTTCCCTGGCCTGTTTTGAGTCCATCCCCCGCTCGATGTACACCTCCGCCAACTCGCTCGTCTCTTCCTCCGGGTCATCTGCTAAAGCCTGTCTTTCCTTTTCAAGCTCTCGCGTTACAAGATCATTTTGGGCACGTACAGACACATACTCACCCGCGGCCATCGAAATAGCGCCCGCTAAGAGGCCCGCCACGCCCGCAGCGCGCACCGTCGGGCCTGACGCGTCTGCGCCCGCAAGACCAACGATCAGTAACACGTTTGAAACTAAACCGTCTGACGCGCCGAAAACTGCGGCCCTGACTCCGCCGCCAGTCACATCCCGATGATGGTCGTCATACCTATGAGGAGCCACGTATTCGAAGCTACCCCCCGTACCCTAGAAGTGTGGTGATGACTCGCTATGACATATCCCGCTCTGAGCTAGCTGAATTGCTCGAAGGCGAACCCAACTACAGAATCGACCAGGTGTGGCAAGGCCTACATAGTCAGCACCGCGAGCCAGCGGAGCTTACGAATATTCCCAAAGCCCTGCGGTCAGCAATCGAAGAGCTTCTACCTGCCGCGCTCACTCCCGTCAGGCAAGTGAGCAGCGACAACGGAAAAACACTCAAACAACTTTGGCAATTGGGAGATGGCTATTTGCTTGAGTCAGTCCTGATGCATTACCGAGATCGTTCAACCGTCTGCGTTTCTTCCCAGGCTGGATGCGCCATGGCATGCTCGTTCTGCGCCACTGGTCAGATTGGCTTCGATAGACATCTAACCAGCGGCGAAATCGTTGAACAGGTAGTCAGAGCATCCCAAAATGCGAAGGATAAACGCGTAAGCAATGTTGTGTTTATGGGCATGGGTGAACCCTTAGCTAACTTCGAGAACGTCTGGTCCGCCGTTGAACGAATACACGGTGACCTGGGCATCGGCGCTAGAAAAATAACTATCTCTACGGTCGGGGTTATTCCAGGTATTGAACGACTTACAGAGCAGGATCTACCTGTAAGCCTCGCTGTTTCATTGCACTCCGCTAATAACAGCATCCGCAACCAGTTAGCGCCTGTGAATCGCACATATCCACTCAGGAAACTGTCCGAGGCTCTCCAGAGCTACAAGCGGTCAAAAAACCGAAGGATAAGCCTCGAATGGGCCATGATGGCAGGCGTCAACGACACCGAGACCGCTGGGCGCGAACTCGCTGAATTCGCGCGACCGCTGAACGCACATGTCAATCTCATTCCCTTGAACCCAACTCCGGGATACGACAACCCTGGCACTGACCACGAATCCATAGCTTGGTTTCAGCAGATTCTGGAATCATTTGGCGTCAACGCAACGGTTCGCGCTAATCGAGGAACAGATATTGATGCTGCTTGTGGTCAACTCCGCGCAGAGCACAGAGTTAAAATCTCAAAGCGCCGGAATGCCTGAGGGTTTCCGTTCGACCTCTGCCACACTGAACAGGTGAACAATCTTCGTTGGTTGAATCCAACTCAACCTCAAACTTTGTACAGCGCTGTAATGCTGGCCTATTTCCGTGGTGCAAGCATCATTCTCTTTGGCAGTGTTTACTACCGCCAACTGCCCTATGACCTACTTGGACTATTCGCTTCGCGCATATTTCCACTCTTGCTCCTAGCTGCGCTGATCGGTGGAGGCCTAGGGATAGCCAACGAGAAAAAGCTTGGATTTCGATTAGCTCTTTCAGCAGCTATCTACTCGGTAGTGGCAACGCTTTGGATAGGCGTCCGCTACGACATCGACCTACTCGGGTTTTTGCTGCGATTGATGTTTGACGTAGTCCTCCTGGTCCTCTTGCTCCATCCGCAAAGCAAGGAATACAGAAGGATCTGGTTCGCCTGACGGCTGGCCCTAAACTCCGAACCATGACTACTCACATTGATGGAATCGACGATCTTGAAAGCAGGGTCGGGCAGCAAATCGGATACAGCGAATGGCACACCATTACAGCTGAGCAAGTGCAAAAGTTTGCAGAAGCAACTGGTGATTTTCAATGGATCCACCTTGACGAAGAAAAAGCAAAGGCTGGGCCGTTCGGCACAACAATCGCTCACGGCTACCTGACACTCTCGCTTGCACCTATGTGCATGTCTGAGGCATTCGTAATAGGTGGAGACGTCCAAATGGGCGTCAACTACGGTGCTAACAAAATTCGCTTCACCGCCCCGGTGCCGGTTGGGTCTAACGTGCGGATGGGCGCCACTCTCAACGAAGTTTCGAGATTCGATGGAGGGGCGCAGTACACAACCGAACTAATCTTTGAAATCGAAGGCTCCGACAGGCCTGCCTGTGTAGCCGAATGCATTTACCGCGTATACACCTGAAACCCAATTGATCCGGCGACAAACTGATGCATAGCGACGAACTCCCGCAGGGAGAAGAAAAATCGGTCGCTGTTGAACACATGTTTGACCAGATCGCGCCCCGGTACGACTTGGTCAACCGCTTAATGACCTTTCGCATGGACGTTGGATGGCGCCGACGCACAGTCAAGGCATTGGAACTGCCCTCGGGGTCAATGGTTTTGGACCTTGCCTGCGGTACAGGCGACTTCTGCAATGACCTTCTGCGCTATGGACTCGATCCCATCGGCCTCGATTTCAGTGCTGGCATGTTGAATGCCGCGAACACGGACGCTCCTTTAATCAGAGCCGACGCTTTGTGCCTTCCAATACCATCGAACAGCGTCGACGGTGTTACTTGTGGTTTCGCCCTAAGAAACTTTACGAATTTGGATGAATTCTTCGCGGAAATATCTCGTGTGCTCAAACCGGGCGGACGCATCGGGTTACTCGACGTAGCCGAACCTTCAAATCCGCTACTTCGGGTAGGCCACAGCTTTTACTTCGGGAAAGTAGTTCCCAAAATCGGTGCTTTGCTATCCGACCGAAACGCTTACAGGTATCTTCCGAAATCTGTTCAATATCTTCCTGAAAGTCACGAACTCCTAGCTGGGCTTCAAGCTGTTGGTTTTACCGATGTCAACAGAACTCTGCTGAGCGGCGGAATTACCCAACTGTTTCTCGGGTCTCTTCGCGAATGACCTAGATACCTACAGCAAGACCTATGCACAGCAAAACGCCATAGATCATCTGCAACTTCCCCGTTGCTCCAAGAACGGGAATCAAGTCCAGACCTGACGCTCCTCTGACCACCGAGCGGACTGGGGCTATCGCTGCTGGCAAGGCCAACAACGCCAGCAAGGCCCACGGCCTGAGGAGACATAGGTAAGGCAAAGAGAGAAACGCTATGGCTACTGCGAGTACATAGAGCGCTCGAGTGGGTTTATCACCTATACGAACGGCCAAAGTACGTTTACCAGCCAGTTCATCGCCGGGGAGGTCGCGGAGGTTGTTAGTTATAAGCAAGGCAACCGCCAACAAGCCAACTGGCACCGAGACCCCAACCGCTAGAGGGGTAATCTCTTCATCTTGAACATAGGTAGTGCCAATCGAGGCCACTAATCCGAAAAACAGAAAGACGAATAGCTCTCCCAGACCTCGGTATCCGTAGGGCTTAGGGCCTCCGGTGTAACACCATGCCGCCACTATGGCTGCAGCACCGATCGCAAGCAGCCACCAACTAGTGACCAGCGAAAGGTAAAGGCCAGCGATTGCAGCTACACCAAAGAAGCAGAAAGCAGCACGTTTCACGCTTGCGGGAGGAACCACTCCTGATGCAACCAACCTCTGCGGCCCTACTCTTTGGTCATCAGTCCCACGCACTCCGTCGCTGTAATCATTTGCGTAGTTCACAGCTATTTGCAGAGCTAGGCCCACAACCAAAGCCAAAGAGGCCCTCAAGAAGTCCGGCTGTTCCTGAGCGGCGGCAGTTCCCACCAACACTGGAACAACAGCTGCTGGCCAAGTCCGAGGTCGCGAGCCGGCGAACCAAATAGATAAAGTCGTCACGTCACCCTCTTGGAATTCGCTTTAGCTAATTGGATTTCCATAGGACGAACCATAGAAGACTGAGCTTTGCATGCCCAGATAGTCATAGGATTCATTTATGAAGTTTGGTTATCTAACAGGAAATCATGCCAATGGGATTCTTCCGGGCCACCTAGCCAGAGAGCTAGAGAGCCGCGGTTTCGATTCTGTCTGGTTCCCAGAGCACAGCCACATACCAGTCGAAAGACGCAGTCCCTACCCCAATGGAGGTCAGCTACCCGGCAGCTACTACCACATGATGGATCCGTGGGTGTCTGTTGCAGCTGCGGCAGCTGAGACTACAAGCTTGACCTTAGGCACGGGCATTTGCCTATTACTCGAACACGACCTGTTGGACCTCGCTTGCACAGTAGCGACTGCAGATGTCCTGTCCCAAGGACGGGTAGTGATGGGTATCGGGGTCGGATGGAACGAAGAGGAATTGGAAAACCACCGCCCGGACATACCGTTCAAAAAGCGTTACTCCGCTATGCGCGAAAGAGTTCAAGGGTTACGCCACGCCTGGACCGAAGAAGAAGCTGAGTTCTCAGGCACGTGGGATAGCTATTCCCGCTCCTGGGTCTTTCCTAAACCCACCAACGGAACGGTGCCGATAGCGCTGGGAAATGCTGGACCATTGGGAATTAAACATGCTGCCGAATACGCCGACGAGTGGGCTCCAATCGATGTTGGAGTTATGAATGTCGATGGGAAACCGGATGTCATCGCCGGTATTCAACGTTTTCGCGAGTTAGCTAATGAAGCTGGCCGAGATGGATCTTCGATTCCTATTTCTCTTTATGTGTGGGGGCGGCCACGAGCAGAACGACTGCAGAGCTATGCCGAGGCTGGGGTGACTCAATTTATCTTCACCCCGGTAAATTTTGACTTGCCTTCAGCCGATGAGACTTTGCGGTATCTAGATGAGTTGACCACAACAGTTAACGAGTTTCAGTCCTAGAACCCTTTGGCTCTACCTGATTCTGAGATCTTCCACAAAAACTCTTTTTGACCTAGATCAAGTCGTTCCAGAAGATCCAGTCGAGATCGCGACTCAATAGGAAGAAGGACGCCTTCCCATAATCCCAGCAGCCCATCCATCCATTCTGGGGTGCACTCTGCTTCTAGTCCGCTCATTAAACGCCACGAGCGTTGAGACAAGTTGGACCCGACCCGTTCAGTAGTGTCTCCTTGAGCCGCCAAAAGCGCCTCCAACACATCAATCGGTTCTTGCAAATCTAGGATTTCTTGAGTTTCTAACGAATACTGCATCCCTATTTTGCGGCCCGTTCGGTAAAGAATTCCTTGAGCAACCAACGGACCCAACTCCTGAGACATCACAGGAATAATGTTGCGTATGTAATCCATGCTGTAATTCCGAACGACCTTGAGTAAACGCTCAGGCGGCCATTCGCTGCTGTCTAAAAGTGGCAAATCGCTGTTGTTAACCGGCGGACAACTTTCGCCATACCGGAACCTCAAGCGGCTGCTAGCTGGAAGCGTTTCGTCTTCTTCTATGTAGTACCCCTCAAGCCCTGGGAGGCCGTCGACTGTCTGGCCTGTACACACAAAACCCAGTTTCGGGTTATTCAGCAAAACCCCATTATTGGCATGCCAACCCCATAACATCGCCCTCGACACTTCACTCGGAATAGCAGCTATAGCTGTCCCATCAAAAATCCATCTAGGTGGCGCATACCTAATCCAAGCTTTTTTGTCTGATTCCGGAATAAAGACAACAGAGACTCCGCCTAAATGATTTGAAAGATAGTGATATTTGGCACAAGCGACAGCATCAGACTCATCAAGCAGGCCGAGCTTTTCTAACCCTGGAAGAAAACGTTCTTCTTGTTGCCGACGGAAAAGCCCTTTGACCACTGCCGCGGCTTTCTCTGTCCCGCTTTCGACAACGAGAGCCAGGATAAGGCCAGTCAGGTAACGGTGAAATAGCAGACCAATTGCCTCGTAGCCAGATTCAATTCTTTTTGGGGAGCTACCCACGTCTGCTCCCCGTCACTTCGCTATTACCAGCTTCCTCTATGCACAACACTCTTCGCTCCTCCCTCTAATGGGCGCCGTTCCCTCGAAGCAGAGCGACCTAGCGTGTTGTCGACATCATCTGGCCATCCCAGAGCAATCGTTCCGATTGGCGTTCGGTCGCTCGGCACTCCCAAAACCTGTGCGAGCCCAGTCGCATGGTCGAACATGCCAAAAAATAAGACTCCTAATCCTTCATTGATGGCTGCCATCTGCATGGACATAGCAGCGAAACCACTGTCAACCACCCAGTACGGAGTTACCCACGCGTCGACATCATCGCCCAGACCGCTATGAACCTTGTCCTGCTGACCGTAACGCTTCAGGTAAGCATTGGGGTCAGCCCAGATAGTTACAAGGACTGGAGCCCTCAACAGCCCCTGCCACCGAAACTTTTCCCTACGGTCGGGAGGAAGTGTCACGTCCCAATAGCGCTCTGTTTCAGCGCCTTCAAGAACAACGAAATCGAACCCTTGCGTGTTTCCTGCAGATGGGACTCGACGAGCGCTGTCAAGAATTCGATTTAGTGTCTCTGCCGGCACTGGGTCAACCAGAAACGACCTGGTCATTCTGCGCTTGTGGATGAGTTCAGAAAAGTCCACGAGCGCTTCCGAAGAATTAAAGCAATTTCGCGAGCTTCTCGCGTGTCGCCCAGCCAAAGGCCACTAAAGCATCGCCTTTCAAAACGTCATGTCCATCGAAAAGCGCCAACAGTTCTGGCTTGATGTTTTCTGGCTTGGAAGAATTATGGTTAAGGACTAAAGATGGTTGACCTTCGCCATAAACGCGGAACTCCTTGGCTTTGTACTCTCCCCTAACGTCGAATCGTTTAGCCAGCCGACGACCCCAAGCTCGATCCTCACCGTTAGCTTCGTAACCGGGTCGTGGAACAACACGACTCAGTGGCTTGTATGCATCAAATGCAGCCGGATCCGCCATTTGTGTTGCGACAAGAACGTCCTCGTCGGGAAATGCCAGCACAGCACGGCGCATCTGGTCGGTGATCATTGCCTTCAGGGCGCCCTCTCTCCGACTTGTTCTTTTAACTGCAGCTAGACCTATCAAGACCGTTGGATCACCGCCTACACGTTCAAGCGTGCAGAACCCGTATGCAGATAAGTTGCTGCCATCTCGTACTTGAGTTACAAGAACCCAAGCGTCTCTCTGTTTGGATAACTCCCCTACATCGAAAACAACTGGCTCATCTTCGATGAGATCCGCCATTTCCTCAATTTCAGCATCGCTTAGGGCAGTACAATCTTTTGTTTCGACCGTCAGGGCCATCAGGAAGTTTCCTTCATCAGTGCACGTCGGCTCAATAGTCCAGCCGATAAATCGGAAATGAGCAAAACAGCAGGGAGAATCATAAATAAACGCCTCCTGGGTGTCCCTCTTGCTGCGTGTTTTCGGTTCCCACAGTGGGGTCGAGTCCTGGCGGCAGAGCGCCTTGGCGCATTTCCATCAGTTGACGTTGCGCCATCATTTGCTGAGCTGCTACAGCCGCTTGGATGCCATGGAACAGTCCTTCAAGCCAACCCACTAATTGCGCCTGAGCGACTCTCAGCTCTCCTTCAGACGGAGAATCAGAGCTAAATGGCAGTGCAAGCCGTGCTAACTCGTCTCTAAGTTCGGGAGCCAGTGCCTCAGATAGTTCTGCGACTGACTGTTCATAAATCTCTCTCATCCGGTCGCGACTGGCCTCGTCAAGCTCGGCTTCACGAACTTCGTCCAAAAGGGTTCTGATCATCGAGCCAATCCGCATAACTTTGCCCGGCTCTGAAATGGCTGGAGTTTCTTCGTCTTCGCCCAACGCACCTTGAGGTTCAATCAGCTCAACGTCTTCTTGAGTCGACTCTGACGGGGTGCCAGCAGAGTTTGATTGCTGCTCAACCATGTCCGAATTCTATCGGCGCAGCTAGCTGAACGAACCAAAATTATTACGAGAAGCGAAGAAAGGGGACCAGCATCTCTTCTTGAGTCATGGATCCGTGTCGAGCAATCAAGTGAGGTGCATCCGGGTGCCGCGGGTCCATCAGCGCCACGGCTTCACGAGCAACGATAGCGACCTCACCCATCCTCTCCCGTGCTTCTGGAGTCACGTGCACCCCAAACCACCGCTCATCCAAAACCTGATCTATACCGACCACCCAAGCCACATCAGAATGAATCTTGGCTGCTTCAAGTAGGCCACTGTTATCGCCGTCTTTGGCGTGGAGCCAGAGAAACCGAGCCTCTCCAGAAGTTCGAGAAGTCCGCTTGACGAGCTCTTCGTCGATATCAAAGATCTCGTCCCCCACTTCGACCATCCCATGGTCAGCCGTTACGAGTAATGCGACGTCTTCTGGAACTTCGGCAACTATCCGCTCAACAAGAGCGTCCACAAACTTCAATTCATCCAAATAATGGCGGCCCATCCCGTGGACATGCGCAACCATGTCTAGGCCGTCGTAGTAGGCGTAAACGAATGGCGCTCCAGCCCTCACCTGCGTATCTATTTCCGTGACCAACGTCGCTGGTGACCACCAGCCACAGAATTGCCCGTTTCTCAGATGTGCTTGAGTAAAACCACTCCTTTGGAACTCTGCCCGGGTAACCACTGGAGGAGAACTACCCAAGAAGGGCTCAACTGGCTGAAAGTCGATCGGAGGAAGGTCCTTCACCATCAACTTGGATCCGCTAGTCCAACGTAAACAATTAAGCAGGCCATCAGGTGTATCTACCTTGTGCCCGATGACACCATGTTCCCCCGGTAAGACTCCGGTGCAAATAGAAGTCAACGCTGCAGCCGTCGTGCTCGGAGCAACCGTAGTTATAGGCGTTGCCAAAGCTTCACCAAGGCAGGGAAGTTGGTCCCGGTACCTCTGGATTTGGTGCCATCCCAGACCATCCACGACAAAGAGAACTATGCAATCTGCGGCCAACACCCCCTCAGACACCAAAGCGTTTGGTTGCCTCGTAATGACCGCCGGGACAATAGAAGAGACAGAAGCATCTCCAGCAGATGGGATGACCATCTCTTCGGCAACAACCACAGACGCACATTAGATGGATCGCAGAGCAAACAAACCCAAAGACATAGAGATTCGAAAAATAAATTGCTTTCTCAAGCCCGATTATTGTTTGAAGACCTACGTGGGGCCAGAAGAAGTGTCATCAATATTTTGGGCTCGGAAAGCGGACACTGCTTCAGCAAAGTCGGTGGGCGGCCTAGATTCAAAACTCATTTCTGCCTGGGTCAGGGGATGGTTAAAGGAGATTTCAGCGGAGTGGAGTAGCGGTCTCCCAATCCCAAAAGGGTCCTTCTTCCCATAGGTTGCATCGCCCAGAACAGGACAGTTGATGGCCCGCAAATGGACTCGAATCTGATGAGTTCGTCCGGTATCTAACGTGCACCTCAAAAGTGAAGCTTGTTTGGGATATCTCCAGGTCTCCAGGAGCTCGTAGTGAGTCCTTGCCTCTCGTCCATCCTCTGTAACCGTCATTTTTGTTCGGGCACGTCGGCTGCGACCAATAGGGGCATCGATCGTTCCTTTAGGAGCTTCCGGACAGCCAGAAACAATCGTTAAGTAGCTTCGATGAATCCGGCGATTAGCCAGGTCTTGGCTCAGTTGAATTAACGCTTCGCTCGTTCTTGCACAAATCAAGAGCCCGCTCGTGTCGCGGTCCAAACGATGCACGATTCCAGGCCGATCGGGTTCACCGACCTGGGCTACCTCCGGGTATCTAGCCAACAAGCCATGAGCCAAGGTGGAACCACTGCGTCCAGCGCCTGGGTGAACCACCAAACCGATGGGTTTGTTGATGACGACTACAGATTCATCTTCATGAACTATTTCAAATTGGACTTCGCTATCGCCGATAAGTGCTGTTGAGATCTCCTCATGGGCAGGCACATCAACTTCAATCTGGTCTCCAAGGGCTACACGATCTGAGCCATTCTCCACCTTTTGGTCATTCCGGCTTACATCACCTTGAGAAATCAGTTTTGCGATAACGCTTCGACTTAGCCCAGTCATCAACGCAGCAACGCGATCTACGCGTTGGCCGTCAAGCGCATTCGGGATTTCTTCACGCACCGCTCGTTGCTCCCTGCTGCTCTCGCCACATCAATATCGATAAAAGCAAAACGCCAAACACGATTGCCATATCCGCCACATTAAATACTGGCCAAAATTGAAGATCGATGAAATCAACCACAGCGCCCCTACCCCACCCTGGCTTACGCATCGCACGATCAATGAGGTTCCCGCACGCGCCGCCAAGGACCAAGCCGAGCGCCAAAGTAGCGCCCGCTCCAGAAAACCTGCTACGCATCCGCCAAAGTACAACCACGATCGCGAACGCCACCAGTCCGAGGATCGGACCTAGGCCTTGGCCTGTACTGAAAGCAAAACCAGTGTTCGCTGTTAAATGGAAACGCAGTTTCCAGACAACCTCAATTGTCTGATCGCTTAACGCGCTAACCGCCCAGTACTTGGTCCCCTGATCGGCAGCTACAACAAAGACTGCGCTTATGGCGATCCAAAGGGACCTAGGCGATGTTCTAGACGTAGCCACGAGGTCAACGCCACGACATGCCGGTGGCCTTCTCCTCAACGCGTTTGTCGGCATGCGGAATCGCCTCTAGCCGTTCTTTCGGTATAGGAAGTCCCGAAACAACACTGATTCCGTAGGTATCTTTCTTGATTCGTTCGAGCGCGTCATCAATTTCTTGTATCGCAGCACGAGCTTGAGCGGAAAGTTGCAAGTCTCGGTCACGTTCAACAGCGATCGAGTCGCCTTCTCCGGATTCTTCGTCGAATTGGACGTCGCCTGGCTCTCGGTCTCGAGCCAACTGGTCAGCTTCAGCCTCGAGGAACTCAGCATGTCGGGTGTAGCTCTCCCGCTCAGCCAAGAGCGCCTCGCGCTGTTTCTTCAACCATGCAGCGTTAAAACGTGCCTTGGCAGAAATTTTCTTCTTAGCAGGCGCCTTCTTCTTAACAGGGGCCTTCTTCTTAACAGGGGCCTTCTTCTTAACAGGCGCCTTCTTCTTAACAGGGGCCTTCTTCTTAACAGGCGCCTTCTTCTTAACAGGGGCCTTCTTCTTAACAGGGGCCTTCTTCTTAACAGGGGCCTTCTTCTTAACAGGGGCCTTCTTCTTAACAGCGGCCTTCTTCTTA
>Ga0208410_1000019_pt1 | contig 100203 bp, 61 predicted proteins | sample ETN02SmetaG_3_FD_185787 | JGI IMG/M metagenome (GOLD analysis project Ga0208410, IMG submission 185787) | Marine microbial and viral communities from oxygen minimum zone, Eastern Pacific Ocean - ETNP2014F10-02SV257 (SPAdes) (version 2) | ecosystem: Environmental > Aquatic > Marine > Oceanic ... | reverse complement strand
CCGCCGCCGCCCCCACCGCGCACGCGCGCATCGGCGCCTCCAACGCGTCCAGCGCCACCGGCGCGCGAATCGTCTCGATCACCATCGTTTCCTTCGCCCGCGACGCGCGCGCGCGCGTCACCGGCGCGTCCGTCGTCGAGACCGCGGCGACGTCGGATAAAGTCGCGGCGGCGCCCCATCGAACGCGTCTCGCGCGCGTCTCGCGCGCCACCGACGCGCCACCGACGCGCGAGACGGTAGACGTCGTCGAGGTCGTCAACGCGCGCGCGCGCGCCCCCGTCGCTCCCGCGGGCATCATCGTCCCGCGCGCGAGTGACGCGGCGCGTCCCCGATCGTTCGCGCCCACGTCATGGGACGCCTCGAACGCGCGTCCGCGATCGACGTCGCGCGCGGTGCCGTCGCGCGCGTCGCGTGGTACGCCTTCGATCGGCCGTGCGCGTGGTCCCTGCGCGCGCGCGATCGCCCGCGCGTCGCGTGGAGCGGTGCGCGCGATGATGCATTCATCATGGACGCGCGCGCGACCGTCGACGACGACGCCGAGGCGATTCTGCTCGACGCGCTTCGCGACGCGGACGCGGGAAAGACGAGGCACGTTCGAGGCACGTTCGAGGCGCACCTGCGGGAGGTGCGGGATTGGTTGCGGGACGCGCTCGACGCGCCCGCGGCGTGCGCGACGGCGGGACTGGGACACTCGGCGTACGGGAGCGAGCTGTTTCCCGCGCGCCTCGCGGGATTCGGGCGCGATCGAGCGTTCTTCGCGCGCGCGTGCGGTGAGGCGTGCGAACGGTTGATGTTTTATTACGGCACGGTGAGTCAGAGACGATGGTACAGGATGACGTTGGAGACGACGCGGGGACGGGACGCCGGCGGATTCGAGGCTGTGAATTTTTACACGGGAGAGACGATTCGGTTGACACCCGTCGAAGCCGGACTGCTGACGCTGATGCACGCGGCGGATATATTATCGGTGTTGACGCCGACTCGCGAGAGGGCGAGCACGGCGTTGGGATTCGCGATGTATTTGGTTTCGAGCGCGGCGGATATGTTGCGAGCGGCGACGCGTTCGCCGAGCGGCGACGCGTTCGCGTGGAACGAATACGCCGATCGTCTCGATGCGTCCATATCGGACGAGATCGTTCGGCGGATGGTTGTCGATGCGCCGGTCGACGCGCGAGGGTTCCGAGACGAGGCGGCGGCGCGCGCGGCGGCGAGGCTCCGCGCCACGCGGTTCGACGTCGTCCTCGTCTTGCGCGCGACGGGCGCGTTCGACTGACGTAGTCACGTAGCACATCGTGCGCGAGGCGCGCGTTCAACTGAACGCGCGCGCGCGCGCTTATAGTCACATAGCACATCATTCATTCGCGCACGCATCATTTCGCACGCTGTTTCCGCGCACATCGCCTCGCGTCTCGTCGCGCGTCTCCCGCCGTCTCCTCGCGCGACGTCGTTGTACATTTCGAGAATTTTTCTCGTACATCTCGAACGCCTCGCGTCAGTGCCGGGCGATGCCCGCACGCGCGCGTCACCGATCCAACGCCTCGAGAGGCGTCCCCCGCGCGCCCCCGCGCGTCCCCGTCGACGTCGCCCTCGCCACCGTTCGCGAACTCATCCTCGAGGTGCGTCGAGAGAAGACAAACCGTTTTTTCCCGAGACTGACTGACGGATGACCCTCGTGACGATTCGTAGCTCGACGACGCCGTGCGCGACGCCGCGCGAAGCTCCACCTGGGCCACCGTGCGCGCGTTTTTCAAGAACACGGTCGCCCCGATCGGGTCGTCTCGCACCACCGTCGCTCGCGTGGCGGTGGTGCTGAGAGATTTGGAGGCGAGTTTTTTGTGCACGGCGCAGTCCGACGCGTGGCTCGAGCGCGAGCGAAGCGGGTGGTTGCGACGCGTGCGAGAGTATAGTCGCGTGGATGCGATCGTCGTCGCGGGTGACGATGATGTGATCGGTGCGCTGGCGGGATTGTTGAACGAGCTGGGGAACTCGTTGATTGAGCGATCGTTTCGCGCGGGGTTTTCGGCGCGGACGCCGACGAGCGTCTCGGCGAGGACGCAGTGGCGCGCGCGGGCGGAGATGTTGGTCGCAGGAGTGTCCACGACGGTCGCCCGCGATGCGATCGCCCGTTTTCGGGGATTAAATGTGGGGCAGATGACGTACGAGTCGAACGAGTCGACGGATGTGATTTCGTGGAGACAGCACGCGCGGCGGTTTCCGTCGTATCCCTCGGGAGTCGTGATCGAAGACGAGGATGAAGACGAGGACGACGACGACGACGACGACGATAATGATCATCTCGACGACGACGATCCGTTGTCGCCGCCGGAGGTGACGCGTCGCGAGGAGCTCGAGACGCTTCGAGACGAGGTGTCGAGGCTGCGCATCGAGCGAGAACAGGAGATGATGTGCACGATTTGTTACTCGAAGAAACGAGACACGCTCGTGTGCCCGTGTTTGCACCTCATGTATTGCCACGAGTGCATCGCGCGCATCGCGCGAGGAAACGAAGAGGCGAGATGTCCTCACTGTCGATGCGTCATGAGCGGAACGATTCGATGCTTCTCTTGATGTAATACTACAATTAAATGCGTTTAATCGGCCAGCACTTTGCTGGACCAACTCAACGCGAATTTGCGAGCGATGTTGGGACCGTCGGCGACGGCGTTTTGAATCACCTTCTGCACGTTAACTTCTTGTTGGAGCACGGCGAGCAAACGTGTGATCTCGTCCACTTGCAGGCGGTCGTCCTCCGTCAACGCGAGCACGAGTTGTTGACGCAATTTCGCATCCGTCAATAACAAACCCGCGCCGTCCGTCGCCGTCTCCGTCAAATCCAAACTCCCACCGCCGTCTCGTGCCAAGTCGATTAAATTCTCCAATCGACGCCACTGAAATTTATCTTGCTTGAACAGCACCTGAATCAAGCGCTCGCGAAGCGAGACGTCTCTGTCCGTGAGCAAACGCTTCGCGACGTACGGGTAAGCCACCTCCAGGAATTTAAAATCCGGGTTCAAAGTCATGCAAATCCCCTCCTGCGTCAACAGCGATCGAATGACGAGGGAAAAACGTTCAGGGATGCGAATCGGGTACTGATACACGAGTTTGTTGAAACTCGACGTCACGGTGCGAAAGTTGAAGTTGGCGAGCGACGCCGTGCGCGCGTCTTGCCAAATGTTCTCGAGCGCCGGCACGATTGGTCGAACGTCCGTGCCCGGGCTCAAGAAACCGAGACGGATGAAATCACCCGCCATGGCGTCGTAGTCTTCGTTGACGGCGTGCACGACGGCGTCGATGAGCACCTCTTTATTCGTTTGCGTCAATTGAGCGACGTTGCCAAAGTCGACGTATGCGATTCGTCCGTCGCGCATGGCGAAAATGTTCCCGGGATGCGGGTCACCGTGAAACAAACCAAACTCCAACAATTGTCTGAGTCCACTCACGACGCCGACTTTGATGAAGTCCTCGACGTCGATGCCGGCGTCGATGATGCCCTGAGGATCGGTGCACCGAATGCCGTCGATCCACTCCATGGTGAGAATTTTCGACCCCGAATACTCCTCGTAATATTTGGGAATCTTCACGATGGGATCGCCTCGGAAGTTGTCGTAAAAATCGTTCAAATTTCTCCCCTCTTGCACGTAATCCAGCTCCTCCAAGAGTTTCTCCCCGAACTCGTCCACGATGAGTTGCGCGTTGCATCCCAGCGCGCGCACCGAGTACCCGTTGATGAACCACGCGAGCGTCCTGAACAATAACAAATCGCGATAGATGATCGGTTCGATCCCTGGCCGCTGCACCTTGATCGCAACTTCTTCCCCCGTCTCTCTCAGCGTCGCCCTGTACACCTGCCCCAGGGACGCCGCCGCGACGGGATCAGACGAAATCGTTGAAAAAACCGCGTCAATGGGCCGTCCCAACTCGTTCTCGATGATTCTAAACGCCACGTCGTTCTCAAACGCCGGCACGTCATCCTGAAGCTTACACAACTCCTCCATGTAATCGCTTCGCACGATGTCCGGTCGATTCGCCAACACCTGTCCAGCCTTGACGAAACTCGGACCGAGCTCCGCCAACTGCACGCGCAACTGCTCGCTTCGACTCGACACGCGTTCCCGCTCGTCCACGCCGTCCATGAGCAACCCACTCGCGAGCGACGCCGCGTTCCACACGATCTCCCCGCACCGAAGCACCGTCTTCGCCAACTCTCCCGGTCCGCGCAGCGCCCGTTCGCGCACGGCGTCCGGAGAATACTTTCGCGCGACGACGCACGCGCCGTTTTGCAGCGCCAACTCCTCGACGTCCCTCGCGTCCGGGGACGTCGTCCTCGTCACGCGCGTCCTCGTCGTCCTCGTCCGTCTCGCGACGACGCCACCGACGCGCGGCGCGCGCGCGCTCGTGGACGCCATCATCCCGGGCGCCGTCGCGCGGGACGTCGACATGCGCCGCGCGGCGGTGCGTCGACGCGCGCGAGACGTTCGATCGGTCGGTCGACGCTTCGTTCCCGCGTCGCGTCTCCTCGTCGCGGGCGTCGTCGTCGACCCGCGCGCGTGTGGCGCCGCACCGCGCTCGAATCATGCGATCGACGTCACCCGACCGAGAGGTTTTCAGATAAAATACGCGCGTCGAAGACGACGCGGTCGAGGCGACGACGACGCGCGAGACGACGAGACGCGACGCGCGTCGAGACCGTGGTGGATATTGTCTGCTCGTGTCGTATTACGTTCTTTTCGTGTCGTTCGTGCGTCGCGTCGCGGCGTCGCGTCGCGTCGCGGCGACGTCCGGCTCGGGACGCGGCGACGACGCGACGAATCACGAAATGGTGCTTTGCGTCGATGGATCCTCGTAGTTTCGACTCGTGAGCGATCGGTTCAGCGTTCGTGTACCGTAATCGGCGCTTCCCGAACTGAGAAACGTGCGTTGCGTCTGGTCGTCCTCGGAGAGGTCGGCGACGCCGTCGGCGAAGAATCGCGGATGGTCCTCCGAGTGTCCGGCGACGCCGATCATGGATAGGTGACGCCCGGGCGAGCGCGGGGACGCGCACGAACCCGCGCCCGTCTCGAGGTCCAATTCGGCGTTTTGTCGAGGAGATCTCGGTGCGGTGTCCATTCGCGACATTTTCTTCGCGAATGACTTTAAAAACGTCTCCTTCCTGGTGACGCGCTTCGAGGGCGACGAAAACACCGCCCGCTTGACCACGGTGAGATCGGAAGGGATGACGTAGAGGAGTACATCGCTCGCGCTCTCGAAAGAGATGGGCGCGTCGTCGTCCACGTCGGCGCTTTCTGAGGTTTTGTCCTTTTCGAGTTCTGGGAGGTTTTGAGACGATGCGCGCACGAGGCCATTCTTGCCGAACTTCATCGCCAACTTGCGCGAGGCGAGTTTCTTCTCCAGTTCGTTCTTTTCCCCGGACGCGGACGCGGCGTCGGACGTTTTGAAGGTGACGACCAGAGGTGCGGGCAGCGAACCGCACGCGTCGTTGTACAGCGATCCTCGAAGCAACACCACGACTTGCTTGGGATCGTGCTCAATCTTTGCGCCCTTGGAAATTTTCACCAGCCTCCCCGCGCGAACGAGTTTGTTCGTCGCCGCGCCCGGTAAGCACTCGTCCAATGCCTTCTTCAGCGTCGTTCGGGACAGCACTCCGAACACGTTTCTCCACATGTGCTCGAGCGTCTCCGATTCGCGAGGATCTTCTCGAAGCACGTGCAAGAGCGAATGCGGAACGATAAAGCCGTACATTTTCGAATCCGCGATGACCCGCACGCCGCTGCGCGCAGGCTCTTCGTCGTCGGGTTCGTTTGCCAACGATTCGTAGAGACCAGCCGCCCACGCGTGCGCGTCGGACTTGACGCCGGCGGCGAAGTTTTTGTTCACGTCGTTTGAGTCTTCGATGCGCACGACGCCGTTACCGAGGAGGAAAATGTCTCGCCTCGGAGGCGCGTCTGGATCGATGACGACGTCGCCTCCCACGAATTCGACAACCTCGGCTTCGCGAAGGAAGTGTTTGCGAGTCCCTCGCGATTTGATGCCCACGCGCATCGTGAAATCAAACAGAGGCAGAGACGCGAGAATGCGCCCGGGCGACGTCCGCGAAGGTGGAAGCGGGTTCATGATGATTCGTTCGAGGTACACGTCGTGCTCCGCTTGCAACGCAGACCCCTCCGATTCATCCAGCAACCCGGTGTGCGTCAAAAGTCGCGTTTCCACCATGGTGACTTCCAGAATTTCGCGCGCGAGCGCTTCAGATCTCAAGGATCTGGCGACGGCATTGTGCGTGTGTTGCATCTCCTTGAGCATTTCCACCGCGTGAATCACCTCATCGTCCGACTCGATGATGACGTTGCGAACGTGGTTCACTTTGATTGACGTTTCGGCCGCGAGATTTCCTCCTATACCCTTTTGAGACACTTTGATCGTGAATTCCTTCGCCAGAGTTCGCACTTGATCCGTAGGTTGCGCCTCCTCCTCCTCCTCCTCCTCGTCTTCACCGAGCAGAGACTTGAACTGTTTCGACGTTAAATGATGCGCAGTGATCAGCGCGTGTAAACCTTGCATCTCTCGTCTCGTCACCATCCACGGCTCATCGGCGAGTTTCAAGTACCTCAGGATGCCGAGAATCCTCTTTCCAACCGTTCTGCGTTCCAACCATCTTATAAACGCGCTCTTCACGCGACTCTGCCGCATGTAGTTGTTGAACTCTGCCAAAGAACAGATTGGATCAGTCTTGGCTTTGTCGGTCGCTCGCTCGCACCCCACCAATAAACCATGCGCGACCTTCGCGTCGACGAGATCGTCCTCGAGCATGCTCCAAATTTCTTTACACAGTCCCGCCAAGAAGCGACTGCGCATTTCGTGCATGAGCTGCTCGTCTAATTTAGCTATTTCCCTATTGAACTCGATCTCCGTCTCGTCGTGCTGCGTTCTCAAGAATGGAACGAGTTGTTTGATGGCGGTGAAATCGGGTGCCCCTAGATATTGCGCCCCCGTCTCGCCGAGTTTATTGTCATAGTGCGTCATTGCTCGCTCATGAATCGCCTTGCGCGCGGCGAGCAGCGTTCTCTCGTGACTCAGCCCCGGCGTGAGTAAGCCGACGAGTCGAAGCATCTTCGCAGAACTCGTCGCATTGATGAGAAGAGTACCCACGACACCTGCGGCGACGAGCACAAGCGTTAAACCGCGCTCCCGTTTCGTGAAGTGATCGTGCTCCTCGAGCACGACGAGCGCCAACGCGAGTCCCACCGCGCCGCGCAAACCGGCCCACACGGCGATGAACATCTCACGAAAGTTGCACTGGTACGCCTTGGACACGTTCATCAACGGAAACAGAATCGCTGTCACGATGGCGCGAATGATGTTCAGCAACAAGTAGAGCAGAATCGACCAACCGAGATCAGACGCGCGTATGTCCAACTCGCCCACCAAAATATCGCCAACGATGAGGAAACCGGCGAGAATGAAGACGATCGTGTTCGCGGCGTACGTGAGAACCTCCCAAAAGTGATGCATGGAGTGTTGAACGTTACCCTTAAAGAATGTTCGACCCTTGGCGCTGAGATACCATCCGAGCACGACCACCGTGAGCACACCGCTGCATTTTAACACCGTCTCGGCGAGCATAAACGCGATGTACGCCGCGAAGAGCGTGATGGTGATGTCCACGAGATGGTCTCTCCGCGAATGCTGAATCCAATACATGCACACCTGTCCGAACACGATGCCGACGACAACAGACAGGATCGGCTGCGTGATCAAATCCTTCATGATGGATCCGAACGACTTCTCCTCGCCCTTGGCCAGCGTAAGAAACACGTTAAACACGACGATGGCTGTCCCGTCGTTCACGAGCGATTCGCCCTCGATGAGGTGCCCGAGCGTTTTACTCGCCCCGACCTCTTTCAAAATGGCCACGACGGCGACGGGATCGGTGGCCGCTAATATTGAACCCACCATCATGCAAAACGACCAATTGAGCCCAAAGGGAAACGCGCGCAACACGCACCCGGCGAGTCCCATCGTCATCAACACGCCCGGCCCCGCCATGACGAGCACCTTCGGCAACACCTTCTTCAACGTGTGCCATTCCATCGAAAACGACGATTCAAAGATCAACGCCGGCAGAAACGCCGCGAGCAACACGTGCGGATTGATGTTCCCCCACGCCTCGAGCGACGATTCCAACTTTGCCAAGTCGAGATAATAATCCACCACCGCCTCCAACATTCCGAGACAGAAGAGCACCACCGTGTACGGCACGGACGTCCCGTTCAGGGCGGTTCGCGTGAGACTCCCGATGAAGAGGGAGATGAAGATGAACCACAGAGGATCCGTCTCCCCGCCGTGTCCCGCGCTCGTCGCGTGCGCCGTCGAATTCGTCGACGTCGTCGTCGCCGACAACAGCGCGCGTCCGATTAATGTCGCCATCAATGTCGCGGAGCCTCACGCGCGCGTCCGCGCGAAACACCGCGCGCGGTGCGAACGGGCACGGTGTGATGGAACGTTCGCGCGCGCGCGCGTCGCGGTCGACGACGGGCGTCGACGCGTGAGGCGAGAAACGTCGGTCGATCGTCTCGGCGGTCGCGGACGTGGCATCCATCCATCGGTCCGGTCGCTCGTGACGGTGGGACATTTTGACGGTTCACGAACGGTCAAACCGTTACGGTGGACTGTCGAAAAGAGCCATCGGGAAGACGTCGACGGCGCGCGAAGGCGAACGGAACGCGTGATCGAGCGATGGATTGATGTTATCGTGCTTCGTGTGACACCGGGGAACTCGATTCCCCCTCCCGAGGTGGACTAGGACGGAGCGAATGAATCGAAAAGACGCCGAGGCGACGCGCGACGAGAAGCCGCGTCACGCCACGCGCGCGCCGGCGAGTCGACAGTACTCGCCGAGGGCGGCTTGGACCGCCTGAGGGGTCTGGGCGATGAGCGGGGCGATGGAACGGGTGGTGGAGAATTGTGCGAGGCGCTCGGCAACGAATCGCCGAACGTCGGTGACGTCCGGAACGGGATCGATTTCCTTGACGGCGCCTTGGGTGAGCTTGGAGTAGGACGCGGCGTATCCCGCGTTGGCCTCCATCTCTTCTAAGAGGGCGTCGTCGTCCTCGCCCGTGGGTTCCGCGTCGTCGGGTTTGATGCATTGTTCGATGACGCCCGTAATGAGCTTAGCGAACGCCCCCGGACGGTCGATCACCGATGGGCACTCGGTGAGGAATTTCACCGCGGCGACGCACGTGAGCTTGCGCTCAATCTTTCCCGTGACGCCGGCGATCTCGGCCGAGATGACGTTCTCTAAAATCATGTCGAAGATTCCCGGTTGAACCTTGTTCATGCTATCGATCACGCTCGACGGACCGTGCTTGACGCACAGCGCGGACGTGAACACGACCAGACATCTGCTAAATTTCGCCGTGCGACTCGCCTGTTGTCGCTGGAACAAGATGGACCAAATCGTGGGGAGATAAGACGCCCACGCCTCGAGGGCGAGCGATTCCACGAAGGAGTTCAAAATATAGAATCCCTGGTGGTCCTGCGCCTTGCTCGAGACGAGCTTTTGGAAGACGCCGAGGACGCCTTGCAAGTGACCGCCGGACGCGACGGCGTGCGACGCCTTGGTGAGGTACGCCTTGAGCAGACGCACGAGCGGTGTGACGTTCGCTCGACGATCCCACATGAGCGGCGTCAACAGGGCTGGAAAGATGGTCATATAAGACTCCGGAAGCGTCGATCCCATCGGGTAGCTCTCGATCATCTGCGCCAATAATTGGAAGACGTACGGTGTGAATTCGACGACGTCCGTTGTCAAGACGTGCTGATACGCCGGAAACAACATTTGTTCAAACTGTCCCATGAGCGAAGCCTCACCGCTGACGTTCTTCACCAACGAGGCGACCGATTCGAACAAATAATGCGCGAACGTCGGGTTTCTCGGATTTTTGCACAGCTCGAGGAGCATTTCGCTGAGCTTTTGCAAGCAAATTGTCGCCACCGGTTTGACGTCGGCGCCGCTAAAGGCGATGACGCGCATCACGCACTTCATGACGTACTCGTTTTCCCCACTGTCTGGAATGGTAAACGCGTGGAACATGTTCGTGTAGAGCTGTTGACTCAATGGCGCGATGTCCGCGGACGCATACCGGGGCGCGCCCGGACCGTCGCGAACGGTGAGTAGACGCTCGAAACAGTTGGCGGCGTACGAGTGCACGACGTTTTCGTCGGCGGAGAGCAATTGCACCAGCGCCGGCAGAAAAGACGCGACGATGTTCTTCGGAATTTGTTGTCTGAACATCGTCAAAAATTTGAGCGCGTCGGCGCGAATCACGGGATGCGCGCCACCCTTGGCGGCTTGAAGCTCCGGGGCGATGTGCTGGTTGAAAAAGTCGACGATGTTTACCAAATTGTTGGTTTCCGTCGCACCCTTCACCAACGACTTCGAGCGCACCGTGAGCGCGATGACCAGATAGATGGCCGCGTCCTTCGCCTTCCAAAATTTTTTCGGATCCGACGCGTATTGCGCGAGGAGCGAACTCACGTACCCTGTGACCGCTGACGTCACTTGCTCTGGAAACTTTGCAGTGAGCGCCTTGACGAGCTCACACGCACCGCGCCGGCGCGTATCCGCGTCGCTCCCCTCGAGATCTCTGCGAATGTACTCCACGTGGTTGTCTTCGAACAACTCCTCGTCCTCTTCTCTGAACTGCAAGTTTGGAATGATGATGTTTTCGCACACTTGACGCAAAGTATCCGAAGACTCAAACAACTTGTAATGGACGCTGCTCGCCACCGTCGTGAGAAACTTGACGCCCGACGTCACCAAGTGATCGCGGTTCGCCTTCAAATCGGTTGCCATGAGCAACGTCCACACGTCTTGCACGAACGTTTGTAAATAAGGGGCGAATTCTTCCTCGTTCTTTTCGATGTACAGGTTGATGTTGTCGCAGACGGCCGCCTTGACTTGATCCACTTCGCTCGCTTTTTCATCATCCGAACTCGCCAAACCGGCCGGCGCGTCGTAGGTTAAAAATTTGTGGAACGCACCCATCCACTCCGCCATCGCGTCCTCGAATACTTCCGGCAACTCTTGGCTATTCAAACTAAAGAAGACTCTGCACGCCAAGCGAAGACACGTCAACAACTGACGCGACGCCTCGACGTTCCCGACGTTCGCCTCCAACCCCGCGCTCAACTCCAGCGTCAACTCGAGCAACGGTTTCGCAAACGTATCCAAGACGTACTTCAACTCCTTATACAGCTCTTCCGTCTTCGTCGCGCCTCGGTACCGCTTAAACATCGCGTTCGCCGTCGTGAGCACGCCCGCCACGTCCCGCAAGTCCCTATTCCCCGCGCTTCCCATCCTCTGCACCAACTCCGGGAGCAATCCCTCCCATCGCTCCGGGAAATCAACCGCACACACGATGCTCAGCGCCTCGCTCAACTGCGCCGCGACGAGTTTCGGCGCTCGCAGCATCAATCCCACCATCGCCGTCCGACACTGCGCCTTTTCGCCCTCGCTCGTCCCCCGCGGTTTCACCGCCCCCACCTCATCCGGCTCCACAGGATCCCAGTGCTTGCGCACCGCGTTCTTAAACGTCACCGCCGCGCTCTGTCGCGTCATGGCGTCGAACGACTCGCTCGACGCCACCTCGAGCGCGCGCAAGAGAAACCCATCTTCGGTCGATCTCACCGCCAAGAAATCTTCCGCGCTCGCGCGCGCCGACGCGTCGGCGTCGAGCGTCGCGCGAAGGGCGGCGACGAGTCGCGCGGTTTCGTCCGCCATCGTTCGAGACGGGTCGCGCGAGCGCGACGAGGTGTGCGGCGCGCGGTGGGACGGATGTCACGACGATGTCTGTCTTCGAGCAACGACTTGAGGGGAAAACGAAACGGGCGCCGAGGACGGCGAGGCGAGCGGAGAGCGAACGACGGGATGGGGACGACGACCGATGGAGACGGACGCGTGAATATGAATGTGCCGTCGTATGAATGAATGGTGCGAGACGCGCGAGGACGACGAGAGGCGCGCGGTGCGGACTCGCGGAGGAGACGCGCGGCGCCGCCGCTCAACTCGGCCCCATCGAAATGGGTAAACCTTGGTCGGCGGCCTTGGGACCGAATTTATCCTTGAGCGCGTCGGTGGCGGCGTTCGGGGCGTCCTTGTAGTTGCCCATGAACCTGGCGCGAAGCTCGCGGAACATGGCGTCCGCTTTGTTACCGCTGGTGGCGATGCCGTCTCTGGTGCGACTGACGCCGTCGAGCAAGTCTTCGACGGAGACGGCGAGTCTTCCCTCGCGCGCGCTGAGGAGGGCAGCCTCGTTGGCGACGTTGGCGAGCTCCGCGCCGGTGAAACCGGGGGTAGCGCGCGCGACGACGTCGCAAACGATGTTGACGTCCTCTTCGAGGTCGAGACCGCGAAGGTGCACGGAGAGGATTTGCGCGCGGCCCTGTTGCGTCGGGGGACCGACGAAGACGCGGCGCGTCAATCGACCAGGACGAAGAAGCGCGGGATCGAGCGCGTCCGGACGATTCGTCGCGGCCAAGATGATAATGCCACTGTCTTTGGCGAAACCGTCCATCTCGACGAGCATTTGATTGAGCGTTTGGTCTCGCTCTTCGTTGAGGCCGGCGCCTCGACGGGATCCGACGGCGTCGAGTTCGTCGATGAAAATGATGGCGGGCTTCGCCTTTCGCGCCTCGGCGAAGAGCTCTCGCACGCGCGCGGCGCCGCGTCCGACGAATAATTCGACGAACTCTGACGCGGCGACGGGGAAAAAGGCGACGTTAGACTCTCCCGCGACGGCTCGCGCGAGGAGCGTCTTCCCCGTGCCCGGCGGTCCGACCAACAAGCACCCCGTGGGAAGACGTCCGCGCACGTTCTTATACTTGTCCGCATTCTTCATGATTTGTACGAGTTCGAAGAGCTCAGCCTTGGCCTCCTCCACGCCCGCGACGTCCTTGAACGTCACTCTGTTGGTTTCGTCCACCCTGGTGGCTTTTTTACGCGTCTTGCCCCCGCCGCTCTGTCGGTTGATGGCGTTCCTCATGAAAATCATGAGCGGAATGATCGGAAGCCACATCGCGAGCATGGTGAACACCCCTCGCGACGCCAACCTCGACACCGTCGCCGGCACCGCGCCGAACTCGACGCCCGCGTTTTCGAGCTTCTTCATCAACTCCGAGTCTCCCATCAAGCGCTTGGTCTGGTACGTCTTCGCGCGTCCACCCGCCGCCTCCGCGCCCTTCTTTCCAGGAACCTCCATCTTCAAATCATACAACAATCGCGTCGATCCCTCCTCGAACCGCACCGTCTCGATCTTCCCTCGCTTCAAATCCTTCAAAAATTGGCTATACATCGTCGTCGGCGGCGCCGGATTCTTCGCCGCCTTTCTCGCGTTCGCCCCTCGCGCGACGAACACCGTTCCCGCGAGCAACCCCACCGACACCACCCCTCGCCCGAACCCGCTCCCGAGAATCACCCCCAGCGCGCGCGCGAGACCACCGAGCGCGATCCACGCGCACGTCGCCGCCGCTCGTCTCAACGCCAGTCCCGCCAAGAGCGTCCTCGTCACCACCCACCGCCACGGCGAAAACGGTTTACGCTCCACCGGCGCCTCCTCCTCGTCCTCATCATCCACGGTCGCGTCGATCGCACCGTTTTCATTCCCATCATAGTCTCTCTCGCGCCCGTCTCTTCGTCTCTTCGTCTCCGCGCCGTCGACCTCGACGTCGTCCGTCGCCCTCACCGCGCGCGTCGCCGCGACGCCGTCTCTCGCGCGTCCACCGCGCGCGTCCACCGGTCGAAGACACGGCGCGCGAATCCGTCGTCGCGCGACGCGCGAATCCGTCGCGTCGCGCGTCGCGCGCGCGGTGGACGCGATCGACGTCGACGCGGTCGAGAGAGCGACGACGAGCGTCATGTCCGAGAGACGACGGGGCGAGCGACGACGAGACGCGCGGAGACGACGACGAGGAGGAGAACGATGACGTCTGTCTCTCTCGCGCGCGTCGCCGCGGTCTCGTCGGTCTCGTCGGTCTCGCGCGACCGCGGGCCGAGGGAAGAAATGACGCGCGGCGTCACACATCGACTCGCGACGCGCGTGTGCGCGAGAGAGGCGACGCGAGAGAGAGAGATACGGACGCGACGACTCGGTTCGGTCACCGTCGCCGGTCGTCGTCTCTCGACGCGCGCGGGGACGTCGTCGTTCGTCGTCATCATTCGCCGCCGCCGCCGGGACGTCATCCTCGGAAAGAATCATGCGACGCGTCGACGCCGCCGCGAAGACGCCCGCGAACGACGCGAGAGACGTCCGCGAGATTCTCCTCGACGCGCGCAGGGACGTCGTGGGACACGGGGCGACGATGCGCGGGGCGTACGGGGTCAAACTCGTGACGTACGCCGACTGGACGGCGAGCGGACGCGCGTCTCGCGCGGTGGAGCGGTACGTCGCCGAGCGCGTGCTGCCGACGTACGCGAACACGCACACGTCGACGTCGACCACGGGGGCGCAGTCGACGTGTTTTCGAAGCGAGGCGAGACAGGTGGTGGCGCAGTGCGTCAACGCGAGGACCGGGTACAGCGACCGACACGCGGACGTCGTCGTCTTCGCGGGGAGCGGGAGCACGGGGGCGATCGATCGGTTGGTGCGGGCGTTGGGAGCGCACGTGCCGTTACCGGTGCACGCGCCGAGAGAGGCTCGGCCGGTGGTGTTCGTCGGACCGCACGAGCATCACAGTAATATTTTGCCGTGGAGGGAGAGCTGCGCCGTCGTCGTGGAAATTCCCGAGGACGAAGCGACGGGGACGGTGGACGTGGACGCGTTGCGAGGGGCGTTGCGGCGATACGCGTCGCACGCGACGCTCATAGGGAGTTTTTCGGCGGCGAGTAACGTCACCGGCGTGCGCGCGGACGTGAATCTCATCACGGAGACGTTACATCGAGGCGGCGCGTTGGCGTTTTGGGATTACGCGGCGGCGGCGGCGTACGTCGACGTCGATATGAATCCCGTGGTGTTCGATGATGAGACCGGAGCGTTGAATCCTTACGTGTACAAGGATGCCATATTTATATCGCCGCATAAACTTCCCGGTGGGCCAGGGGCGCCGGGGATTCTCGTGGCAAAGCGCGCCCTCTTCTCCAACGATGTCCCCAGCGAACCGGGCGGCGGGACGGTGTTTTACGTCACGAGCGAGGATCATAGGTATCTCAGTAATCGCGTTGAGCGCGAGGAGGGCGGAACGCAGGACATCATCGGAAGCATTCGCGCCGGTTTGGCGTTTCAGATGAAGGCGACGATCGGAACATCGGTGATCGAGGCGGCGGAGGAAAGATTGCGCCGTCGCGTCTTCGCGGCGCTCTCGGCGCACGAAAACATTTGTTTGCTCGGCCCGGACGCGTCTATCGAGACGAAACGATTACCCATCGTGTCCTTCTTAGTCCGAGCTCCCGCGGTGCAGTCGAAGAGTCGGTTTTTACACTACTCCTTCACGTGCGCGGTATTGAACGACGTCTTCGGCGTGCAATCGCGAGGCGGATGCGCGTGCGCCGGTCCGTACGCACACCGACTCCTCGGGTTATCCCCCGTCGATGCCGCCGCCATCGAGGCGCACTTGCTCGACAAGGCGGAGGTTTTGCGTCCCGGATTCGCGCGCGTGTCGCTGCCGTATTTCGCGTCGGACGCTGAGATTGAATACACGCTCGAGGCGATTCGCATCGTGGCGACGCACGGATGGCGTCTCTTACCCGTCTACCGCATGGACGCCAAGACGGGCGAGTGGCGACACGTCCTTCGCGCTCGAAGTTTCCCGGAGCGGCAATGGCTTGCGAACATGCAGTTCCCGACGTCGGATGACCGCCTGTACGACGAACCGCCGAGCGAAGAGGACATTTCGCGTCGGCTCGAGGAACAACTCGCCGTCGCGTCTCGCATCATGGAGACGTGCGGACAATATCGCGAGGGCGAGCCGCAAACCAAGACGAAGAGCGGACAACTGCGCATGCCAAACACGGGAGGGTCAATCGCGGATGAGCGCATGGTGCTCGCCGGTGGACATGACGACGATGAGTCGAGATTGGCGTACGTCGGCGACGACGACGACGACGGCGCGAGAGACGCGGCGACCAACGTAGAGCGAGGCGACGCGCTTCGATGGTTCATGTTTCCCTCCGAGGCGACCGACATACTGTCGAGCGCGCTTCCAGAACACTCCAGGGATGGAATATTACCGCTCGACTACGTTCCACCGAGTGGTCCAATCACCGGCGCGTTGCGCCCGCCGTACATGTGCGGCGCGCGCGAATTGGCGCCGAGCGCGCACGGTCAAAAATATCGCACGGAGAGTCGTAAGCATCCACTGCGCGTGACCGAAAAGCTCGGTAACATTCGATCGGGTCTCGTGCACCAGCGCGCGGCGCCGCTCTGCACGGGCGAAGCTCCGACCGAGACGATGATCGCGAGCGAGGCCGCAAACGCCGAATCGCCGCTCAACGAACCCGTCGAGCGCGAGGTGGAGCTCGACGAACCGCCTCAAATCGAGGACTCGACGCCGAACGGTGGTGTTTCTGAAGTACACGTGCATTCCACGGTGGACGCCGCGACGGAGTCCGCGAAGGGCGAACAACCGACAAAAAAGAAGAGACACAAGTTTGCCAAACCGCCGCAAAAATTAATGCGGGTCGTCACGCAAGCCGTCCACGAGTTTGAGATGATTCAACCGGGCGATCGCATCTTGCTCGGTTTATCCGGTGGAAAAGACTCACTCGCAATGCTTCACATCTTGATGTATTTAATGTCGCGATACCCGCCGGGGACGTTCACGCTGGCGTGCGCCACCGTCGATCCGGGAACGGAGGCGTTCAATCCGCGTCCGTTGATTCCGTACGTCGAATCCCTCGGGATTGAATACCACTATCTCGAAGAGGAGATCATGTCCATGGCGGACGCTCACATGAGCGGTGACAGTATCTGTGCCTTTTGCGCGCGCATGAAGCGAGGAGCGCTGTACACGTGCTGTCGAAAGTACGGGTACAACAAGCTCGTGCTCGCGCAACATTTGGACGACTGCGTGGAGAGCTTTCTCATGAGCACGATGTATAACGGCATCATGCGAACGATGAAAGCGTCGTACGTCATCGACGAGGGGGATATCACGGTGATCAGACCCGCGATCTACGCGCGCGAAAAGGCCCTGCGTGATTTCTCGTACGACGTGGGATTACCCGTCATCAACGAAAATTGCCCGGCGTGTTTCGAGGCGCCAAAGGAGAGAAATCACATTAAAAAGTTATTGTCGAGAGAGGAGAGTGTGTTTCCGTCCTTGTATTCGTGTATGCGCAACGCGTTGACGCCATTGTTTGATCCCGCGGCGATGGATATTCTCGCGATGATACGGGAGACGATCGAGTCTAGAAACAAGTGGAAGGTGAACGCAAAAGTGCAACGATCTCGCTCGCTCGCCGCCGACGAAGACAAAGCGACGCCCACGGTCGAAGAGGGGAAACACACGGCAGCGAGCGGCGCCGACAGAGACGTCGATCTCTCGCAAGCGACGGAGATGCAGCTCCTCGCTGAATTGAATAAACGCCGTCGCGACAGAATTCGGCGCACTGGGAAAGTCGATGTCGAGTTGGACGCAGACTTGACCGAGAAGCAAAAGTTCTGCACGGCTGAGGGCTGTAAGCGCGAATGATGTAGGGTAGCTTAATTTGTATCAATCCATTGTAGTATTTCAATCATACGTGTACAAGTACTCATTCTAATTCGATTCGAGTTGTGGACTCACGGTCGCGGCGACGTCGATGACTTCGTATCCTTGGGAGAGACCAATTTCATCAGACGCGGCGTCCGGACGTTCCGGACCGGCGGCGTCTTCAGCTTTCTTCTCCTCTTCTCGCTTCTTGCGCACCTCCTCTTGCTTGGCGCACGAATCGGCGTACGTCACGTATTCTTTACAGTTGTCGGCGTTCGGTAAACTCTCAATCATGAGCCGAATGTTCGGCAAGCTGTAGCCGAAGAATTCTGGACCAGATATGGCGGTTTTCTTCGCCATTTCGCCTCGCGCTTCTCTCACGGCTTTGACGCGTTTCAACACCTCGGCCCACGCGGCGGTCGCGCTCTTAGCGGAGATTGGTTCGCATCCTTCCTCTGCGGTGAGCGTGAACTGCGGCTCGCCGTTGGGACCTTCCGTGATTTCTTGCAACCACTTGGTACGCTCGTCGAGATTATCCAGACGGGGATACATCCGCGCCGTCTTGAATCCGACAGGCAATATGTATTGTTGCGTGACGAAATCCTTTTTGATCTTAACCTCACCCAATGATTCAACCGTGACGCCGCTGATGGGGCCGACCGGCATGGCAAATCCGCCTCCCTCGTCTCGTTTGAGTTCGTCGATGAACGCTTGCGCTTTTTGCAACTTTTCCATCGTCATGCTGGAACCACTGCGCGGTGTACCCTTCGGCTTCTTTTCTTTCGGTGGCTTCGGCACCTTCGGCTTCTTCTGCTTGACGGGTTTCTCAATCTTCGGCGGCGGTTCGTACGATTTGCCTCCGAGTACGTTGAAGATGCGCTTGACGCGAATGCTCAAGAATCGTCCGTGTATCCACTCGCGAGTCGGCTCGACGGTTTCCGCGACGACGTTTTCAGTCTCGGCGTTTCCATCGGCGTTCTCATCGTTGCAGACTTCGGTCGGCCCGGCGCGACGCTTTTCTTTCTTCGGCTCGGGCGCGACTTTTCCAGCGAATTCCGCGGCGAAGGGTAAGTCAACGTCGTCGCGGATTTCCGCGTATTTCCCGAACCCGTGTTTCAGTGTGCCCACAACCAACGCGCGATCGTGATCTTCCGTCCACCAGTCTGCCAACGGATCGGCGTACAACTCCGGGATGGGCATGCCTTCAGCCGTGAGCGCTCGCTCGAATCCGCCCGCTTTCGCAACCGCAGCGATGCCGCCTTGCAACAATTCCAATCGAATCATGTCGTCGTTCGCTCGACCGCGAAGAAAGTTGTTGAAGCCTTGTTCAGCCATGATGTACTTCAGATAATCGCGGCCTTCCTCGCGCGGCAAGTTCTTTTCATCCTCTTCGTCCTCATCTTTCGTGAGCACGTCGACCATGTTGGGGAACAAGTCGGCGGACAAAGACTTGAGAGCCTCTTCGACGTAGCATCTACAAAACAGTTTGACGTGCGTAATCGTCTTGTTTTCCTTCAATTGAGAGCGCGCCCGGATTTGTTCCCACATGCTCCAACCGAACATCATGAAAGACGACACGAGTCGTTTACGTTCACCCCAGGACCATTGAAACGCGGTCGAAGAGTTCTTCTTCTCAAGGGCGAGTTGTTCGGCGGCTTGCAACTGGGCCAAAAGCTTCTCCGCCTCCGCCTTGCGCTCTTCCTCCGCCGCGGCGGCTTCGGGCATGAGTTTGAGCCAGAAATCGGGGTCATCGAGGGACACGCCGTCCGCCAATCCACCACCGTCGACGAACGTCGCGGTCGCGAACGTGCTCGGTCCGACATCCGCCTCGGTCGTTTCTTCAGACGTGTTTACGAGTTTTTGTTCAGATTTGGCGAGAATGTCGATGATGCTCTCCTCGCTCCATTTTTGCGCTCTATCGTCATCTTCGGTGAAAAGACCGTACGCGCCGTGTTTGAGCAAGTCTTCGATCTCTTTACGCGACGCAGCCGCCGACTTTTCCTCTTTCTCTGCGCTCCCGAAAATGGCTTGTTCGAGACCGAGTTTCATCGAAGCTCTCGTGAACATTTCCTTTTCGTACGTCGCGCGCATGACAAGTCGGTACACTTGCACTTGTCGCGTTTGCCCGATGCGATGCGCGCGAGCCAACGCTTGTGCATCGTTCTGAGGATTCCAATCGCTGTCGAACATGATGACCGTGTCGGCTTGAACGAGGTTGATGCCTTGCCCGCCCGCGCGAGTGGAGAGAAGAAACAAGAACGTGTTCGAGTCGTCGGCGCAGTACTTATCGATCGCCTCTTGACGCGCCTTACCGGTGATGCTCCCGTCCAATCGAACGTACGTGTGGCCGTGCGCTCGACAATAATCTTCCAAGACGTCCAGAACGCGCGTCATTTGACTAAAAATGAGCGCCCGATGTCCGCCCTGCTTGAGGTGCGGAAGGAGTTTATCCAAGAGTTGCAACTTGCCCGCGCTAGAGACCAACACGTTCGCGCTCGCGCCTCCCGGCGCGATGGCCGCCTCGACGCCATCGAGCAAGAAGGGGTGTTGGCAACACTTGCGAACCTCCATCATGATGTTGGCGAAATTGGCAAAGTTTTCTCTCGACGCGCACCCTTGCTTGAGAAATGCAAAGTTGCGTTCAAACAACGCGCGGTAACACTTCTTCTGCAGAGGCGCGAGCTCGCACTCGACGAGAGTTTCACTGCGCGGTGGTAATTTCTGCTCGACGTCACGCTTCAAACGGCGTAATATGTACGGTCCCAGAACCTTCTGCAACCGCTCAACTTGGGCAGCTTTCACCATGCCCCCGAACGCGGTTTCGAATTCTTCTGCATTTGAAAAGTGTTTCGAGTCGATAAAGTTCAGCAATGACCAGAGTTCGCTCGTATTATTTTGCAGCGGCGTGCCGGTGAGCAGACAAATGCGCTCGACGGACAGGGAGCTCAAATCGTTGCCGAGCTTGCCTCCGACTCGCTTCAAACGGTGCGCCTCGTCGATAACCATCGTGCTCCACTTGACCTTCGCAAAACTTTGACGGTCGGCGGTGATGGTTTCATACGTCGTCAAAATGATATCCGCCTTCACGCCGCGCGGTGCGTTTTCGTCTTCGGGTTGCGCGTGGTACCAATCCTGTTCACGAGCAAAATCGCGGCCCGCTTGTTTACCGACGTGCGTCACCAGGTACGACTTCGGAACCCATCGCTGCGCCTCGCGCTCCCAGTTTACGATCGTGGATAATGGAACAACGATCAACGTGGGTAGACCCGGACGAACGTTCAGGGCGTGATTAATCAGCGCCAGCGATTGCGCCGTCTTACCGAGACCCATCTCGTCGGCCAAGATGCACCCGCGTCCCGCTTGAAAATTAAAAGCCATCCACTTGACGCCCTCCTTTTGATACGCGCGCAGCTCACTCTTCTCGCCGTACAAGTCACGTACCGGTTCACCCTCGTACGAACTCCACGCTTGCGTCACTTCGGCTTCAGTCTCGGCGTCGACGACGGCTTGTCGTTCGCTCGCCGCTTTCGCCCCCGCGCTCACGCGTTCGAAATCCTCCAAAGCCTTCGCTCCACCCTCGAAGGCGCCTCTCACGAGCGCGACGTCTTCCCACGTCGTCTCGTCGTAACTCATCCGATCCCACTTCACGCACACCAAGGTTCGATCTTGTTCCTCAAACTTTGAAAACACTCTGTCCACGACCAAATACTGAGGCTTGACGTCTACGCACGGTCCGAGCTGTTGAGGAAACTTGTCGAAAAACCTCGCCACGCGCATCTTCCCGTGCGCTCCGGAGACGACGTCCGACTCGATCGCCGTCACTTTCGCCCACGTACAGTGCACGAACGCCGTCCCTTTCCACTTCAGCAGCACCTCGGTCTCCGCGTCCTCGCCTCGTCTCCACCCGACGATGCTCTCCACGTCCGCGTACCTCTTGCTCTCCGCCGGTTCACGCGTCCACTGATCCTCCGCCCACGCGTGCATCGACCGAATCACCTCTCGCGCGTACGCCAACCCTCTGTCGCCTTCCTCATCCTCCTTCCCGCGTTCGTCCTCCAAGACGCCTCCCCAATACCCGGCGTCGTTCACTCTCGCCCGCTTCTCCGCGCTCCCGTCCTCGCGCTTCCCCTTGGCCGGCTTCAGCTCCAACAGATCCGCCGCCGCGAGATCGACGTCACCGCCTCGACGCTCGAGGACGGCGGAGATGACGTTCGGGTCGAGCTCCTCGAACGCGCGCTCGAGCGAGTGTTGTTCGCTTCGATAGCTCGGACGCCCGCGCGCGCGCGCGAGACGCGCTCGGGGGGACATGACGACGGTGAAAACGCGCGGGTTTCACCTTTCGGCGACCTCGTCTCGCGCGTCGGCGTCGGCGTCGCGTCCTCGCGCGCGGTGCGGTGTGACGCGATCGCGATCGACCGGAAGCTGTCGACAGTGTTTTTGAAATCGGCGGCGGCGGAGGGCGCGGGGACGTCGCTGGACGAGCTCGTCTCGCGCGGGTCGAGGCGCGCTACGAACGCGAGAAAGCGACACGGGAAAGAATGTGTGTGTTGATATTAAATAATACGTCTATTTCGACGATTTGGAGGCGGCGATGACTTGATTTACGACGCCGGCGGTGTCGGCGGGCGCGAGCGATTTGGCTTTGCGAAAGGCGTTCTCCGCGGCGTCCGGTTTACCCACGGTGCGGTAGAAGACGCCTTGGGCCAAGTATCCTCTGAAATCGCTCGGGTGGTCGGCGACGACGGAGTCGTACGCCTTCTCGGCATCTTTGCCGTGACCTTTCCAAGAGGAGTAGACGCGCGCCTCGAGAAGCGCGCCGTCGACGTCGTCGACCCAGCCCTTCTTGGCGAACGTCTTCGCGTACTCGAGCGCGAGACCGTTTCGACCCGTCTTACCGAGAGCGTCGAGGTACCCGCGCAAGAACGAGGACGACGGTGCGCGCGTGGAACCGTCCTTATCTAAGACTTCGGCGTCGATGACGACGCGGAACGCGTCCACGGCTCTGGCGGGTTGGCCATCGGCGATCCACGTCTCCGCCAACGCGCTCACATTTTCCTCGCTGGTCGGATCGATGGCGACGAGACGTTCCAAAAACGGTAACGCCTTCGGGTAATCGTCGAGCGCGAGGTACGATTGCGCCGCCTGACGCAATTTATCCACGTCCTCCGGCGCCGAGTTGAGAGACTCGACCACGGCGTCCGCCTGCGCTTGCACCTCCTCCTTCACCTTCTCGCTGAGCCCATCGCTCTTTCTACCCGCCGGCGCATTAAACGTCAAATCCGACGGAATAAACACCACGACCAACGCGCACGCCGCCAAAAAGCTCACGACGCGAACGAGCGTTTGGTTTCCGTCTTCCTCGTCGTCCGACTCGCGCGCGTCACTCTCTTGGTCCATGTAATTCGCCATCGGTCCCGACGGCGCCGCGCCTCCGAAATCCACCTTGGCGTTCATGTCAAACGCCCCTCCGCTCGTCCCGGTCCCAGACTCCGCCTTCTTCGCCGCGCCCTCTCTTCGAACCGCCGCGAGCTTTTCCTCGAAGCTCGCCCCCGCGCCCGGGTTCATCTCCCCCGCGCCCTCCTCGTCCACCGATCCCGGCGCGTTTCGAGCGGTGACGCGAGACATGGCCTCACCGAACTCTCGCTCGCGACGTCCCGCGTCCTCGACGAACTCTTGCTCGCGCGGCTTCCGTCCCCGCGCGCGTCGACCGCCGCTCTTCTTTCTGTTTCCTCTCGGGGGCTGAGGCGCCGCATCGCGCGCGACGCGCGAGCCTCGAGACGCGGGCGCGAGCGCGCGCGACGCGAGCGTCGGTCCGACCGCGGCGCGCATTCGTCGTCGTCGCGCGATCGAGCGTGTGGCGCCTCCCTCGCGTCGCCCGCGTCTCGAGGCTCGCGGAAACTCGAGAAAAGATAGATAAGACGCTCCCATTCGACCACGGTTCAAGACGATCAACGTATAGACTCGTGTATTCATACTGTAGACTGTAGAACGCCTGTCTGGAAGGATTTACTTTTGGCATCGTGTCGGTCGATTTGAACGACGCTCGAGCGATACACGACGACGCGCGAGGCGCGACGCGCGAGCGAGGCGTAGACTTTACATGAGCGCTAAATTCGCCTTCAAACAAGAGCATGCGTTCGGTGCGTCGACGATCGATCGCGCGTGAACGCGCGCGAATGCGATGATGGATGGATGCGCGCCGGAGGTCTCCCTCCGCGTCGACGGCGCGCGATGGCGTCGTCCGCGCGATCGCGACGACGATTGACGCGCGCGAGGTCGATGGAACGAGATGACGTTTTATGATGGACGTTTAGAACGCCTCGCGCGCGCGCACGCGCGCGTACGCGAGACGGGATGCGTCAGATTCGTTTCATCTCGACCGTTGCGCGTCTCGACTTGGGCACCCGATGTGGATGGACACGACCGACCGAACGTGGACGACGACGCGCGATGACGGACGACTGACGACCGCGGTGGCGACCGAACTCGACGCAGATAAACGCGCCGGTGAATCGGCGAGGATACGCGGTAAATACGGCGACCGCGTGCCCGTGATCGTGGAACGCGCCGAGAAGAGCGACATTCCGACGTTGGACAAGAAGAAGTATCTCGTCCCGGCGGATCTCACGGTCGGACAGTTCGTGTACGTGATTCGTAAGCGAATCAAGCTGAGCGCGGAGAAAGCCATCTTTATCTTCGTCAACAATGTGTTGCCGCCGACGGCGGCGTTAATGTCTGCGATTTACGAGGAACATAAAGATGAAGATGGTTTTCTGTACGTGACGTACTCTGGCGAAAACACCTTCGGCGCGAGTGCGGACGCGTGTGAGGCGTGAATTCGATCGAAGTCGACGTCAAGGAAGAATCAATGTATGCTCTGTACCATTCTGTACGACGAATCGACGTGTGGACGCGCTCGCGGGTGTCCTCGGCGGGACGCCGCGAACGAGCGCTCGGCGCACCATGAAACATCGAGCGTCTCGCAACGATGACGCGCGACGCTGTCCGTCGCTCATCTTCACGGCGGATGCCGGTCTTGTACCATAATATGCTTTGTAATACCTACTGTTTTTTCGCCTCGGGCATTTTCAAACCGAGAGTCTCGCCGCTCTTGTCGGAACGCGACTTCATAATACGAATCCGACCGTCGTCAAGTAGACATCGCCGACGCGCGCGCGGGCACCATGGATCCACACATGGACGAGTTCATAAAATTTCAAGCCGAGATGGCCAAGATCGCAGAGTCTAACGAGACGAAGGCGACGGAGAAGCCCGCGAAAGTCGACAAGAATTGCGCGCGCGAGGCGGTGGGACCGGCGGCGCGGGATGCCGCAGGACCGTCGGTTCGCGCGGCGGCGACGACTGTGGGTGGCGGACACTCGCGCGCGACGATTGCTCGAGAGGCTGAGCGCGTGCCCGCGGGACCGACGGCGATGAAACCGCCGCCCCCGCCGCCGTCAGTGTACTTAAATCCGGTGACGGCGCAGGGACGAGGTCCGGCGGTGAAGAAGGATTTCAAACCCATCGGAAAATCGCTCGCGAGGAAGGCTGGTGGAGAGCGGTGGGAAGATTCGAGTCTGGCGGAGTGGCCCGAGAATGATTTTAGGATTTTCGTCGGTGATTTGGGGAACGAGTGTAACGACGATATGTTGGCGCGAGCGTTCGCCAAGTATCCGAGTTTCGCCAAGGCAAAGGTGGTCGCGGATAAGGCGAACCCGGGGAAGAATAAGGGGTACGGGTTCGTCTCGTTCTTGGACATCAATTGCTACGCCAAGGCGATGAAGGAGATGGCGGGAAAATTCATCGGTAATCGTCCCGTCAAGCTCAGAAAGTCGGCGTGGAACGAACGCACCGACGACAAGAGACAGGTAAAAGGTTTGGGTTCGAAAGGAAAGGGGAAGCCGATGCACAAGCGTAAACACATCGCCATCGGACCGTCTATCAACTACGGATAGTCGCATAGTTTGTAAAAGAAGAAGAAGCAGTGTATCATCGATTTGCGTCAATTTAGTTTTCGTTCTTCACACAGCTACATTTAACGGCATCGAGCGCTCGTCATACCTGCATATGAACGATCGTTCACCCGTCAGTCGCCGCGTTCGTCGAGAAACTCGCGCAAAACATCGCGCTCGTGCGCATCAGTGTACTTGTTCCTCTTCACGCGAAAGTCAGTTGGAACTTGTGCATTTGAAAAAAACAAGAATTTTACATCGTGTGCGCCCATTTGTTCGTATCGAAAACGTTCAACAAGAAGTCCGCGTCAACGTACCATGCCCTGTTGCGCCGCAAGTTGGCGTAAATATTCCACCTGCGCCCGCTGATCCGGTGGCAACACAGCTATTTGATCCGGCGACATCGCGAGCACTTGACGAAGCAACGCCTGCTGTTGATCCAACACCGGTTGCGCCTGCGCCACCGGCGGCGCCGGCGGCGGTGGCACCACCTGTCGCACAGGTGGCGGAGGCGGTGGCACCGCTCGCGCGCGCGCTGCCTGTTGTCCGACGACGTGCGGCGCCTGCATCGGCGGCGCCGCTGGCGCGCTCGCCGCCGGCGCGCCCGCCGGAGGTTTCACCATCCCCAACACCAGCTGCGCCTGAAATAGCGCCAACGACAACTGCGGATTCTGAATCAACAGCGTCCTCGCCTGCGCTGGGTCGCTCTCCGTCATCTGTTTCATCTGCGACATGATCTCATACAACTGCGTCGGCGTGAGATCCGCCACTCGCTTTGTCAACAAATCCATCGCCGCCCCCGTCGCCGAAGCCGCGCCCTCGAACGCGTGTCTCATCCCCACCGCGTTCGCGTGTTTCGCCGCTGTCTGTCCAACCGCGGCGTCCGCTCTCAAATTCGCCATCGCCATCGCACCCTCCGCGCTCACCACGCCCCCGACCGCGCCGTTCCCGTTCGCGCTCGCCGCCGCCCCGCTCGCCGCCACGTTCGCCCCGCCGCCCCCCTTCATCGTCTCCGCGTGATCCACGCGCAACTGCCGCCCGTTATACTCGCGCGCGTTCAGATTCCTCACCGCGCTCATCGCCGTGGCGTAATCCGCGTACTCGACGAACCCGTAGCCCTTCAGTTTCCCCGTGTCCCGGTCCGAGACCAGTCTGAGCTCGAGCACGGGACCGACCTCGGCGAAGATCTCCGTCAGCGAGCTCTCCGTCGCGTCGTACGGGATGTTTCCGATGAACACCGTACCTTCGGGCATGACGCTCGCGCGATGGGTTCGCCGCGAGCGCGCGAGAGACGACGGTCGGGGTCGATCGGTTCGACGATTTTCGCGGCGGACAATGGCGATGGATTCTTTCCGTTCCGCACCCCGCAGTCGGCGACGGGTCGAGGCGACGTCGCGCGAGCGAGGCGAGGCGAAGCGAACGCGTAACGTGAGCGACGCGCTCGGCCGCGCGCGCGCGAGGAGGATGGTTCGCGACGTCATCGACGCGGACGGTGAGGATGGTGAATGGAAGGATGAATCCATCGACGCGCCGCGCGATGGTGCGACGATGGGGGCTCGAAAACGCGCGAGAGAAACCGCGAACGAGGATTTGGATGAAGACCTCGACGCGAGCGTGCGGGCGTGGCGCGCGAATAAAGGCGAGGGAGGCGAGGAAGAGGAGGATGATTCGACGACGGTTTTCGGCGCGGGCGACGACGAGGAGGCGCTCATGGAGGCGCGACGTAAGCGAAGGGCAGCCATCATGGCGAAACACGGGGTGAGTAAACCCGTGAAACCGGTGAGGGAGCCGGTGCGCATGGTGGAGGCGAGCACGGGGGCGCGTCGGTTGAACGCGAGCGTGGCGACGAAGACGGCGTCGACGGCGAGCGAGACGGAGACGAAGACGAAGACTAAGGCGACGAAGAGAGAGACGGCGCCGGTGGGGGACATGTTCGGAGAGGATTCGGACGAGGACGCGTTGTTTTTCAATCCGGCGGACGACGCGGGAGGAATGGCGAAACCCGCGGGGGCGGTGGACATGTCGAGAGGTTTGGCTGATAACTGGGACGACGCCGAGGGGTATTACTGCGCGCGCATCGGAGAGGTGCTCGACGATCGGTACACGATCACGGCGCACCTCGGGAAGGGAGTCTTCTCGAGCGTGCTGCGCGCGGTCGATAAGACGAAGGACGAGGGAGAGAGTGAAGTCGCGATTAAAGTCATTCGATGCAACGAGACGATGCGCAAGGCGGCGCAGTTGGAAATCGATATATTACAAAAACTCAGTGGAAGCGATCCTGAGAATAAGCGACACTGCGTGCGATTTCTACGACACTTTGAGTATCGTGATCACGTCTTTATCGTGTTCGAGTCGTTGGCGAGGAACCTGCGCGAGGTGATTAAAAAGTTTGGACGCAACGTCGGCATCAACATCAAGGCGGTGCAGGCGTACGCGACGCAGTTGTTCATAGCGTTGAGACATCTTCAAAACTGCGGCGTGGTGCACGCGGATATCAAACCGGATAACATTCTCGTCAACGAAAATCACAACGTGCTGAAACTGTGCGATTTTGGAAGCGCCATGTTCGATGGCGACAACGAGTTGACGCCGTACCTGGTGTCTCGCTTCTACCGAGCGCCGGAAGTCATCCTCGGTTTGCCGTACTCACACCCGATGGATTTGTGGTCCGTCGGGTGTTGTTTGTACGAACTCTTCACCGGAAACATCGCGTTCCCCGGTCGATCTAATAACCACATGCTCAAGCTCATGCTCGAGCTCAAAGGGCCGGTGCCGAAGAAGTTGCTCAGAAAAGCATTGTTCAAGGATAATCACTACGATCACTTGGGCGTGTTCTCCGTCGTCGAGGAAGACGCTGTGACGAAGAAGACGATCCGTCGTCTCATTCGTGACGCCAAGCCCACGAAGAATCTGGCTAAGATCTTCTTGCGCGATGAAGACATGAGCGATGGCGAACGGAAAAAGGCGCTTCAATTGGCGGATTTGTTGAATCAAATTTTCAACATCGACCCCGAGAAACGAATCACCGTCAACGAGGCGCTTCAGCACCCATTCATCGTGGAGCGCATACGGACGACCGCTCCAAATTAGTCGTAACGTAACATCCGCGCGCGCGGCGTATATGTAATACAGTAGGTTAGTGAAACGTGAAACGAACGAACAAACGTTGGTAAACAATGATTTCGTGTGAATTGAAAACGCGCTTCTACTTAACGACCGCCGGGCAAACCAGTCCAGGCGCCGGCCTTCTTCTTCGGCTCCTCCTTCGGTTTCTCATCCTTTGGCTTCTCCGGCTCCGGAGCCTTGATCCCTTCGGCCATGGTCTCTTCAAAGTTGAGCATCGCGCTCCCCTTGAAAACCTTGTTGAACGCGAGCGTCACCTTGAAGCCATTGTCGAGGGTGTCGGTGACATCCTTTCTCAAACGGTGGCTCAAGCACGAACCGATGACGCGACCGATGTCTTCTTGCGTGACTTCATCCCGTCCTTCGAAAGCGACAAGCGCCTTGGCCGCGCGCGTCACGACGATGTCGCCACGCAAACCGTCGACGTTGACCAACGCGCAGACGCCAGAAATCTTCAACGCCAAATCGCGGTCCATCTTCACGGAGGGCAAGAGCTTTTGCGCGGCGACAATCTTCGCCTTCAACGCCTCCGTCTCTTCCTTGCACTCCTCGATGTAACCCTTCGGGTCGCTCTCGTACGCTAACTTGTTCATCACCAACTCGGTACGTTGATCCATGTCGAAAATGGTTCTAATGTTCACCGCCATACCGAATCGATCCAACAACTGCGGACGCAACTCACCCTCCTCTGGGTTACCACTGCCAATCATGATAAACTTGGCCGGGTGCGTGAGCGAGATACCCTCACGCTCCACCGTGTTCCATCCGCCCGCCGCGGAATCGAGGACGACGTCGACGAGAGAATCGTCCAACAAGTTCACCTCGTCAATGTACAGCAACCCTCTGTTCGCCTTGGCCAACAATCCCGGATCGTACGCCTTGGTTCCCTCTTGCAACGCCTTCTCGATGTCAATCGTTCCACAGATTCGATCTTCCGTCGTTCCCAGCGGCACCTCGACCAGCGGCACGCGCATCTTCGTCGCCGTCAACGTCTCGCCCCGCGTAAACTTTTCCCGCGCGTCCGGTCCCATCAACTCCGGGTTCGTCGGCGACGAGTTAAACTGATCTCCCTCGACGACATCAATCTCCGGCAACAACTGCGACAACGACCGCACGCTCACGCTCTTCGCCGTGCCTCGATCGCCCATGATGAGCACGCCGCCGATGGCGCTATCCACGACGTTGAGCGTCAACGCCAACTTGAGCTCCTCTTGCGCGACAATCTTCACGAACGGAAACGACTGCTTGAGATCGACGTCATCCTCCTCACCCGCGCGCGCGACCACCGCGCGCTCGACTCCTCGTCCTCTCATCGCGCGTCGCCTCGCGCTCACGGTCGTCGTCGTCTTATCCGAGCCCACGGTGGCGCGTCTCGCGACGACGCGCGTCGCGCCCATCGCGCGCGGTCCGAACGAGAGCATCGCGAACGTCATCGGTCGAGCGTCGCTCTCGAGCGCGGCGGTCGCGCACACGTCGGTCGCGCGCGTCGCTCTCGAGCGTCGCGCGCGCCGTCCCCGTCGCCCCTCGATCGATCGCGTCCCGTGGATAGGGACGGCCCGCGTCCGTGTGCGCGCACAAGGACACGCTTCATGGGGGTATGGTTTAGTTATGTATGGAGTGCGTCCCCTCGTGTGTGTGTGTGTGTGTGTGTGTGTGTTGTGTTTTCCACGCACGAGTACGCTGTCCATGGACGTACACATCTCTAGAATACGGTACAGAGAAGCCGCGAATGGATGATAAAAACCCTCGGCGCGGCCCCCTCGCGCGTGGGCCCTCGCGACCCGCGGACGGGAGATTTCGACGGGAGAGACGCGCGACGACGGACGAATGTCCGCGACGCGATCGATTCTCGCGCGCGTCGCGTGTGACTCGACTCGTGTCTCGCGCGTGAGCGCGCGCGCGCGCGGGGGACGACGGACGAGGTCGAGGAGGACGTCGGCGGCGATCGGGGCGACGGCGTCGGACGCGGCGACGTTCGACATGCGGACGTACGTGGAGAGAGAATTGACGGAACGCGAGCGGGTGGAGGTGATGCGTCGGCCGCGGGTGGATTTTACGTCGATTTTGGACGTCGTGCGACCGATCGTGGAGGCGGTGGAGACGCGCGGGGACGACGCGGTGCGCGAGTACACGCAGAGGTTCGACGGGGTGGAATTGGACGTGACGACGGTGCGCGTGGAGGATTTGCCGGAACCGGTGTTGGAGGATGATGTGAAGAAGGCGTTTGACGTGGCGTATGAGAATATCGCGGCGTTTCACGCGGCGCAAGCGCGAACGGGCGACGTGGACGTGACGACGATGCCGGGAGTTCGGTGCCGACGCGTGTCGAGACCCATCGGTGCGGTCGGATTGTACGTCCCGGGGGGGACCGCGGTGTTGCCGAGCACGGCGTTGATGTTGGCGGTGCCGGCGAAGATCGCGGGGTGCGAGAGAGTGGTGCTCGCGACGCCGCCGAGAAAGGACGGGTCCATCGTTCCCGAGGTGCTGTACGTGGCGAAAAAGGCTGGCGTGACGCACATTCTCAAGGCGGGCGGGGCGCAAGCGATCGCGGCGATGGGATTCGGTACGGAGACGTGCCCCAAGGTGGATAAGCTCTTCGGCCCGGGTAACCAGTTCGTTACCGCGGCGAAGATGGCCTTGCAAAACTCGGACGCGATGGTGTCCATCGACATGCCGGCGGGACCGAGCGAGGTGCTCGTTATCGCGGATAAGGATGCGCCGCCGGCGCACGTCGCCGCCGATCTCTTGTCCCAGGCCGAACACGGTCCGGATAGTCAAGTCGTCTTAGTCACGTTCCCGGACGTCGATTTGAAGGCGATCACCGACCAGGTGGCGGAGCAAGCGCGCAACTTACCGCGCGCCGACATCACCGCCAAGGCGCTCGGACACTCCTACGCCGTCGTCGTCGACGACATGGCCGCCGCGTGCGATTTTAGCAACCGTTACGCTCCCGAGCACTTGATCGTGAACGTCGAGAACGCTGAATCGTGGTTATCGCAATTAGACAACGCCGGCTCCATTTTCCTCGGTCGCTGGACTCCGGAATCCGTCGGCGACTACGCCAGCGGTACCAACCACGTCCTCCCCACCTACGGCTACTCTCGCATGTACTCCGGCGTCTCCTTAGACTCCTTCGTCAAGTACATGACCGTCCAAGAGCTCACCAAGGAGGGTTTGGACGCCCTCGGTCCCCACGTCGCCCGCATGGCCGCCGTCGAAGGTTTGGACGCGCACAGGAGCGCCGTCACCCTTCGTCTGGGCATCGATTGATCCCGTTCGACCCGTCGCCCGTTCGACGCGCTCGACGAGTAGCGCTGTGATTTATTACTTACTTTCCACGCGACGCCCGCGCACGTCTTCCTCTCGCGCCGTCCTCGTCTCCTTCGCTCGGCGTCCCCTTCGTCCCGGAGCGACGGCGCCGTCGCCGGCATCTTCGAACCTCTCGCCGCCGTCCGCACACGCCGTCGCGCCGACGGACGTCGATCGACCTCGCGCGTGAGATCGAGAGATGAACAGCGGTGAGGCGGAACGATGCTGCGACATAGCGCGCGCGGCGCTCGAGGGCGCGACGAGCGCGAGCGATCTGGACAAGGCGAATAGATTTCTGGACAAGGCGCTGCGACTGGACTCGACGTGCGCGCGCGCGGAGACGCTTCGAGGAGAGGTGGAGGCGAGGCGGGCGAAAGGATTCGATGCGTCGGCGTCGGCGTCGAGCGCGAAGGCGGGTGAGGAGGGTGAACGGACGACGGGGGGAGGAGGGGAGAGTCATCGCGCGAGCGCGAAGACGACGACGAGCGGGTCGGCGAAGAGCGGAGGGAAGCGCGGGACGCCCGAACAAGAGAAACTCATCGCGAAGATTAAAAAGGCTGGCGCGGACTACTACGAGGTGTTGGGGGTGGCGAAGGGGTCGAGCGAGGCAGATATTAAAAAGGCGTATAGGAAACTGGCGCTCAAATTGCACCCGGATAAATGTCAAGCGGACGGCGCCGAGGAGGTGTTCAAGACGGTGAGTCGAGCGTTTGCGTGTTTGAGCGATCCGAATAAGCGTGCGGCGTTTGATCGATACGGAAGCGAAGACCCGCAGCAGGCGGGCTTCGGTCCGGGGATGCGTCGACGCGGCGGCGCCGGCGCTCAAGGTTTCGGCTTCGAAGACGACATAGATCCGGCGGACATTTTCAACATGTTCTTCAACGGAGGAATGCCGGGTGGATTCGGCGGACCTGGATTCAGAGTGCACACGTTCGGAGGAAGTCCCTTCGGTGGACACCCGTTCGGCGGACATCCTTTCGGGCACCGCCAGCGACGGAGACGACACGCGGGTGCGAGCGATCCGCGCGTCGACGACACGGCGACGGTGATTCGCAACATTTTGCATCTAGCACCATTACTCATCCCGCTCATCATGTGGCTATTCACACCGGTGGAGAGAGATTTCGCGTTGACGCGCTCCAAGGAACATCCCCACGTGATGAAGACGGAGCGAATGGATCTCTCGTTTTACGCCAACAGAGGCGAGTTTAACCGTAAATTCGCCGCCCCTTCGCAAAGAAAAGCGATGGAGAAACGAATCGAGAATGAAATCATCACTCAGCATCGCTACCAGTGCGATTACGAGCGTCAAAGTTGGACGAGTAAGAGGCATAGCTGCGAATACTTGCGCGAGCTTCAATCCAAACATCCGAAGCTTAATATCTATTCGGCGTGGTGATGGACGCGCGGATATTTGTCGTGACCGTGCGATTTTAGTGATTTGTCAACTGTGTTGTATTAGAATTTTACAAGTCTACGCGACCTAAAGTGACGTAAATGCAAGAGACTATGTCGGCGAACGCGCGAGCGCGATCAACACGAATAATCGCATAAATATGTACAGCGAGACGGAAATCATCGCGAAGATGGCGGCGAATAAGCTCAGGGCCCAATAGTGTATTTTCAACTTGTGACCCGCGAATCGTCCGTTGAAGACGATCTCGTACGCACCGCTCGAGAGTCCGCTGATGGCCGCTCTCGTCGCCGTTCCCGTGGTCGCCATGACCAGTCTACGGTTTTCCTTGTTCTCGGTCGCCGCCGTGAAGAGCTCTTTCCAGCTCCCAATGAGCGCCGGAGAGTGAATGTCTTCTTCTCCGTGCGCGGGAGGACCGGAAGATGCCGGCGGTGTTGAAGTCTCGACCGAGGTAAATCTCGACACTAGAGGACTCGTCGGAGAGTCGCTGTTCTTGTCCTCGTGTCTCAACACGTGATGATGGGTGACGCTCTCCGGATGCAACGCCACCTCCGTCGACGCGAGCACGTACGAACGCACGCTCGTCTCCACCATCGCCTGCATGATGTCCAAGAAGATTTGTTGATTTCGAGGTTGTCGCACCACCTCGAACATGTCCGCGTACATGTTATCCTCGCCCATCTCTCGAACGTACGTCGACACCGCCGAATCCACGAATTCGCGTCCGACGTCGACGAGTAAATTTCTATTCTTAGGCTCCTCGAGAAACGTCACCACGCGCTGCGCCGCGCTCGGTTTCTCGCGCCCGGCGTCCTCTCTCTCGCCACCGACGCCCGTAATCACCCGCAGCACCTCCGCGTTATCCTTGGCCACGCTCGCGAACGCGCTCATCAGACTCTTGCTCGTCTCACCGACGAAATCGCTCACCGCTCGCAATCTCTTCGGTTCGAGCAAGACGTCCACGATCGATTCCATGAGATTATCCCCCGCGCCTCCGCGTCCGCTCGCGCTCGCTTCGCCGCCGTCGCCGCGTCCCCGCGCGCCCGCGCTCGCGCCCACCGCCGCTCCGTGCGCCACCGCGCTCGCGATGCTCGCCACCGCCTTGGTCACCTCCGGCTGCTCCATGAGCGCGCACGCGCGCACCAAAGACTCCGGCGGCACACCGTTCGCCGCCGCCCCGTCCCCGTCCAAGACGAAATCCTTCACGTCGGCGCTCACCCTCTGCAACACCTCCCCCATCGCGATCGCCGCGGCGTAGTACGACACCGTCGCGCGGACAAACCGTCGATACGATTCCGTCGTCTTGGCTTGTTCGTACGCTGCGCGCGAGAGAAGCGTCGACGCGTCGTCAGTCGGTGGCCGTTCGTTCGCGCGCAATTCAGTGTGATTGTCGCCTCGTCGCGAGATCCCCTCTCGCGTCGCGCGCGCGGCGAGAGAGACGCGCCGAGGGCGCCGTCGCGTCGACCGCGATCGTGTTCACGCACCGTACCACCCGAGCGCGATCGCGCCCGCCGCGTACGTCGCGCGTCGAACGAACGTCATCGCGCGCCAGTCTGTGCCGCCGAATGCACCGTCGAGCGTGCGCTCGCGTCGGCGCGCTCGCGTCCGCGTTGACGTCGACGGCGGCGCGCGCGACGCCGACGCGAGTTCCCGTCGCGTCCGCGTCGACGTCGGGCGGCGACGACGCGAGCGCGGCGTTCGACGATTCGCACCGCGAGCGCGTTCGGCTCGCCTATCGCGCCGCCCTGAAGCGCGCGCGGCGATTGCCGGACCCGTGCGCGCGACACTTCGCGCGCGAGCGGTTCGCGCACGGGTTTCGCGCGCGAGCGACGGCGACGAGCGCGAAGGATGTCGAGCGGCGGCTTCGAGAGGTGACGCGGTGGACGCGGCGGTTGCGGCGAGCGCTGTGGAACGATGACGATTATCGCGCCGTTCTGGAGCGCGCGTACGGCGTGCGCGGTCGGATGCGACACATGATGCGATCGTGCGACATTGAGTGCGCGGAAGGGGCTCCGGTGAAGACGAGACGGGCGACGAGGTTTGAGTTGCCGTCGACGACGCGGGAGACGGGCGAGACGTACACGCTGCGCTTTTTGTTTCGCGCCTTTGAGAGGGCGAGCGAGGGCGCGAACGAGGGCGCGAACGATGAGAGGGCGACTGTTGTCGATAGTTTAGAGCGTCAGATGCGGATGTTGCGACTGCGGGTGCCGAGATATTTCCACCCCAACGGCGAGGCGACGCGCGTGACGAACGAGACGCGAACCGAGGAAGAGGCGAAAAGTGCGACGTCGCACGTGCGCGTGTGGCCGTGGGAAGCGGCGACGCACGACGATATCGCCGCGGGTGAGCCGTCGTACGGTTTGGGCCAGATGGGAGGCGGCGCGAGTTGGGAGATGATACACTTGGCGCTGTTGAAGACGACGTTCGTGCCTCTGATGCACGAACGCATGAAGACGATGGATCGACGAGCCAGGAGAGTGTACGAGCGCACGTTCGACATCACCCCCGAACCATTGCGCCTTCGCGATGTTCCAGACATCGACGTAGATGAATTTAGACTAGGAAAATAGGGATGCGGATGGTATTTGCGAAAATTACAATTCCTCGTCGCCGTAAAAGCTAGTCTCTTCAAACGCCTGCGCCGACCATTGAATGCCCGTTTCCGCGACCCCTTCCGGGACGTCGCCCCCGAGGCGCTCGATCTGGTCACTCAATTGTTGAATCAACAACGTTTTCGCCTTGTCACTCGCGCTGAGAGCCTCGATCATTTGCCTCGCGCGATGCACGCCGTGCGTCATTTGCTCCTTTTCGCGAATCGAATTCATCGTCTGTTCGGCTAAAGCTTGCACGAACGGGTCGGACGGGGGCGTACCGGCGGCCATGAACTCTTTATATTGCGTCATGATGTCTTCTCGAATTCGATGCGCCAACTCGGAAGCCTCCGCCACCGTTTTACTCTCCCGAACGTGCTCGCCCCATTCACGAAGTCTGTACGCGGATTCATCGGCGCCCGCGGCCTCCTCGACGTACTCGCGCGACGACGTCAGAGGCGGCGCCGACGCGGGTTCTCGATGCGACATTTCACCGTCGACGTTTACTCTCACTCTCTGCGGCGGCCCGATCGGCGACGCCGAACGACGAAATCCGCGCGGGCTCGAACCGTCTCTCGGGCTGCTCGCCGGCGCCGCGCCGACGACGCCCGGGCTCAATCTCGTCGTCTCCGATACCGGCGATCGCAACGACTCACCGTTTGACGCCGCAAACGTCGTCGAAATCTCGCTCAGACGCTCGGCGACGCGCGCGAAACTCTCCACCGTGACGCGCCCGTTTTCGTCTCTTCGCACGAGCTCCAACGCGCCGCGCACGTCGGGAGCCGTCGCGCTCAGCGCCTCCAGGTGCTTCAGCGCCGCGTCCACGCTCGCCCGCGCGTCGTCGTCGTTCGCGAACGCGTACACCGCGGGCGAACGGGGCGAGACGGCGACTCGCGGCGCCGCGCGCTCGTCGCGCTCGTCCAAACTTTTGAACGCATTCGTCCCATCGTCGGAGCTCTTCGACGCGTGCGAGCGTCGTGCGAGCGCGGGAGACTTGGCGCGAAACGCTTCGATGCGCGCGCGTAACTCTTCCATCTCGCGATCTCGCGCGCGAGTCCCGCGACGATCGCGTCGCGCGAGACGTCGAGTGGGGCGACGACAGTTGAGCCGGGACGTCTCTCGCGTCGCGGACGTGGATATTAAAACTCGGCGACGACGGAATAATGCACTCACTTGTTCAGGTTTAAGCTCAAAATAACGTTCCACACGATGGAACACGCGGACATGTACAGGACTTGGTGACGCGTCGGCACCAAGGCGAAGTTGACGCTCGAGGCGGGGACCCAAAAGCTCCACCCGGCTCGAAGCGTCGGGAGCGCGTCTCGTCGCACCTTGGCGGGATAATTGGACACGTCGCCGCTCCACACCGCGCCCCAGAGGAAGAAGGTGGTCACGACGAGCGGTCCGAGGACGGCTTGGTTGAGGAACACCTTGGCGCCGAACGGCGCGAGCGACTCGGCTGTGAGCGCGAACGCCTTGGCGGGAAACTTGGCCGCCAACGCGATGTACCAGTGATGCTGCACGGGTCCGTAGAAGAAGAAGTTGTACAGCGCCTGTTTGAGCGTGCGCTGGAAATCGTGCGCATCGCTCGCGGCGGGTGGTTGTTTCCCTTTACCCGCCTTGCCCTTCGCCGTCGCCGCGCTCCGCGCGCGCTCGCCCGCCTCGCGTCGCTGCGCCACCGTGTCGCCGACGCATCCGAGACCGGCGCACACGAGCGCGGATTTCAGCAACGGTTTTGACTCGATCGCCTCGATCACGCTCCCCGCGCCCCCCCGCGCGCGCACGCATCGAGCGCCGCGTTCCGAACGACCGAGACCGTTGCCCCGCGGGAATCCGAACCCACTCGCGCCGGGTCCGCGCGCGAACGCTCCGAAACGCATCGCTCGAGACGCGAGATTTCTCTCTCGACCCTTTCCTCGCGTTCGAGCGCGGTCGAGCGCCCGTCGTCGCGAGACGCTTTGTGCGGCCCCTCGGGTCTCTTCGCGCGCTTTTTCGGGGACGCGCGCCGTCGCGCGCCCCCATCCCGCCGACGACGCCCTCATCCACCGCTGATGGGCGGCACGATCGCGAGTTCATCGCTCTCGCGCACGACGGTCGAGTCCTCGCGCGCGCGATCGACGTAGGACTGATTGAGCGCGAACAGGGAGGTGCGCACCACGGACTCGAGCTGTGGGAACTTTTCCAGGAGGGCGGCGCGCGCGTCGGCGACGGTGGCGTCGGCGTCGACGCCGGCGTCCGGGGCGAGGTCGAGGACGATGGAGGACGCGTCGACGAGCTCGCGCGCGCGAGCGAACATGAGGACGGTGAGGCGAGTCATGGTGTGCGGGGAAGAGGGTCGGGAGGCGCGCGGGCGCGACGCGAGAGGGGCGGGCGACGGCGACCTCGGCGAGCGAAGGGAAGGAATCGATGACTCTAAGGTGTGTGTGTGCGTGATGCGATGTAGTTCTAGTGTCGTGCGCGATGGCGAGCGCCGATCTCGCGTGTGTCTCAGGTTTGTGCGCCGTACGATCCCTCTTCGGCGTTTTGGAGTAATTTGGCGCCGACGCTGCCGCCTCGGTCCTCCTCGGTTTCGTTGTCGGAATCGAGCTCTGGGAACATGCAAAAGTACGCCTCGATGAGCACGAGGACGAAACACAACGAGAAACAAACCATGGCGGCGAGTTGGAGCGTCGACGTGAGGTTGAAGCCGAAAATTTCAAACTTGAACGGCGTGACCAAACCTTTGCCGTTGGGAAGGATGAGAACGTCATCCGGTTCGAGATAGATGTCGTTCCCTCGCTTCACGCTCCACTTCTCCGACGACCCCTCGGCGCATGAACGACCGTCTGTGAGTGGGTAATTTTGCTCCGTGTACAAACCGCACGTCCCGTATCCGTTTTCGCCCAATTCCATGGAGAGCTTGGCGTACCCGTCCTCGCCCCAATCGGCGTCGTACGAGTTTTTCAAAATCCAATACGGTTGATTGGAATCCTTGTCGTACCCCCATCCCACCAAGACCGCGGCGTGGTTGATGGCGAGCAACGGATTGGTATCCGCAGGCGGGCAGTCGTGCATGCGCACGATGCCGCCGCCGTACAACTGTAACGGTTTGATGTTGACGCCGACGGCGACGCTCTGTTGTTTGACGGCGCGCATCAAGTTCAGAATCGTCGACTCTCCCTCGAGCGGTGGAATCTCGCAATACCCATGAATCTTCACCCCGCGACTTCCAGGTTCGTCCACGACGGTACAGCTGCTCCCTTCGGGAAAATCCGAAGCCAAGAGCACCCCTTTCGGTTGGACGTTGATCCACGCGTACGCCGTCGCCATGTTTCCGGTGTTGCACGCCGAATCGAGATTGTCGCACGATAACAAGTGATGCGGACTCACCGACAGGCGCGTACCGGTGGCGATAGCCTTGCTATCCCCGACGACTTGTGCGGTTGTGAACGCCCAACATCCCGAACACATTCCCTGACTATAAATGGGTCCGATGTCGATTTTGTCGCGCCAATCGAACGATTCCGGAAACCCGCGAGACGTGTACTGGAGTCTCCCGAGCGAGCTCGAGGATGTGTTAAAGGCCGATGGGTCGACGCTCCGATGCGTGTTTAACGACATCCGCGGCCTCTTCGAATGCGGCCGCGCGGCGTGTAACGCGGCGAGATCTCGAGAGGACAAATCACCAAGTCTAGGGAGTCCTCGTCTCCTTCTTCTGATCGCCGCCGACTCCGCCGGCGCGGGCGTCGTCGCCGCTTCTTGATCCGCCACCGGCACCGGCGCATCCGCGTATGTCGCGTGATCACGCGCAAACTCTTCATTCTCTAAATCAGCGAAGCGCGTCACTCGCTTCTTCATTCCACCCTTTTTGTTCGTCATCTCGATCTCGTTCAAGTTTTTCAAAAACACCTTTTGTCGACGAAACGCCTCTTCGCACGGATACTTGCCGTCCGGGCAATACTTAGTTTGCTTGCCGTAACGAGCGACGAAACGAACGAAACGAACGTCTAAACCTAAGGATGCCGCGGCGTTTTCGTCATGTTTCGTCGTCACCACTTCCGGCTCGGTCTGTCGAGGCGTACGTTTGCGTCCTCTGCGCGCGCCCGCGCGAGGCTGCGGCGTCGGCGGAGACGGCGGCGGCGGCGGTGGAGACTCCTCAACCGTACGCTTGGCGCCAACTCTAGCCCGCCGCCTCCTCGGTTGTTTTGGTTCCTCCGCCACCGGTTCCTCCGCCGGTTTTTCCTCAACCACGCGTTTCGCCGATCTCCCCAGCTCCGCCGTTCGATGTCGCGACACTCGTCTCTGTTTATGCGCCCGTCGCTCGTACGCCACGTGTTGTCGCTCAAACTCCTCCTCCGTCATGTCCGCAAACTTCCCCACCTTCATCACCATCCCACCCTTGGGCACGTTGGCGTTGTGCGCGTCCACCTTGGCGACGTTATCGAGGAAAATCTTCTCCCTCTTGACGCTCTCCGCGCACGGCGGCGCCGCGTCGCCGCAGTACCGTTTCAACTTGTGCACCCCTTGTCGACGCATCCACGCGGCGAACCGCTCCCCGTGCGGTTCAAACGGTCCATTCCCGACCATCTCTCGCGCCTGTCCCAACGTCGGCTCTCGCGGCATCGCGACCATCTCTCGCTTCGGCGCGGTCGCCGGCGCGAACACCTTTTCCTCTCTCTCCTCGATCGCCTTCCCCTCTCCCGCCCCGGTCCTCGCCACCACCTCCTCGCCCTCGTCCAGCGCCTGCGCCCAGATCGATCCGGGGACGATGAACTCATCCCCAACCGCCGCCGCCGCGCGCGATTCCGGCCCGTCTAAACTCTCGAGCGTCTCTCCCGGGACGTACCGCTGCCCAAAGCTGAGCACGGGATCGTCCCCGTCGTCTCGCGCGTCGTCGACGACGCGCGTCGCCCGCTCGGCGCGCGCGAGCGGTGCGAACACGATCGCCGATGCGATCGCGATCGCGAGGGCGACGCGCGACGCGCGACGCATCTCGCGCGCGGGCGTGTGAGGGGCGGATGCGATCGATGTGAGCATAGTGTTACACGGCGGCGGTTCGAGCGCGAAGAGGACTCACGCGCTCGACGCGACGTCGGTGAAGGCGTCTCTCGCGAGGTCCGATGCGGCGAAACGAAAGTCAGAGGAATCGCCGATGAGCCTGGCGAAGGCTCGGGCGAAGAATGGGACGGTGACGTCGAGGTAGGCGCGCGCGCGCGCGTCTCGGGACGCGCGCGCCGAGGCGTCGGCGGCGCACTCGGCGTCGGCGGCGGTGTGAGCGGCGTGGAGGGCGGCGGTGGCGCGAGCGAGGGTGGATTCCATGGACGTCGTCAGTGGTCCTCGAAGATCGAGGACCGGGGTGAGATGGCGGAGCTCGTTGTGGGCGAGAAGGACGCCGTTGACGAGGGCGGCGAGCGGCGGGTGCTCGGCGAGAGACGCCGGCGGCGCGTCGGGGTCGGCGTCCGTCGATTCGTTCGGCGTGGATGGGGTCGCAGACGACCACAACGTCGAGGACTCGAGCGCGCGCTCGAAATCGTCTCCAGCGGACGCGAGCGCGGCGTCGAAGACGGCGACGGCGGCGGCGGCGAACACCGGTCGCAGGAGCGGGCGCGTGTCCAGTCCCACTCGCGCCAAGCTCGTGCCGCAGTATTCGCAGTGCTCGTACACGGACGCCAAGGCGCCGCCCTCAAACACGCGTGGAAGCGTCGCCTCGACTAATTCAACGTACTTTGAAATCCTGTGCGTCGCCCAACTGTACAAGAGCGCGCTCCCCTCGCGACTCGCCTCCCCCTCGGTGTCGTCGGAGAAAATCGCCCTGTATTGCATCACCAGATCGAACAGCGCCACTCGATGCGTGTCCGTGAGCTTTTTCAGATAATCGTACGGATTCGAATCGTCCAGCTCCGCCACGCACCGCGCGATGTATTCCTCTCGACAACTCAAAAACGTACGACGAAGCGTCGTCTCGTCGTACGCGCTCAGCCTTCGCAAATATCCCACCGTTCGCAAACACTCCGGCAACTGTATCTTCACTCTCAACCTTCCCAACAGCGCGCGCAACATCTCCGCGCTCGACGCTCTCGCCTCCTCCGCCAGCTTTCGAATCAATCCAATGTCCCCGTGCGTCGTCTCCATTTTGGCGACGAAATTTTCCAAATCCAACGCCTCGTCGTAGTGTCCGTTTCGCACGCACGCGTCTAATAATTTCGGCACCTCGAGTAAATCCCCGACCGCTCCCGCGTTATTCATGAGCGTCCGATTCATCCCTCTCGCCTTACCGATCTCTCTCGCCCCCTTGACGTACGCCTCGCACCCTCGCTTTAAATCCGGAAGTTGCGCCTCGAGCGTCTCCAACAGCGTCGCCGCGTCCTTCGTCTCGCGTCGAACCGCGGCGTAACACTCCGCGGCGTCGATGTACGCGCGATAGTGCCGCACCGCGATATCATCCAGACGACGCTCCGCGCGCAGAGACTCCTCTTCCAAGCGCGCGGGTTCCTTTTCGCGCGCGTTCGGGCGTCAGTCTCGATCGACCAATGGAAATGGATCGCGTCATCTCTCGCGCGCGTCGCGTCGCGTCGCGTCGCGTCGCGTCGGGTCGCGTCGCGCACCTCGGCGAGGTTCTCCACGCCTCGCGCGAGTAATTGCGCGGCGTACGAGCCGTCCGTCGACATGGAGGAACGACGGCGCGGCGCGCACTGAAGAGTCCACGGGCTCGGGACGCGCTTCGCGCGGCGAAGACGCGCGGGGCGAACGAGAACGAGCGAACGCTGCCGCGGCGTGAGTGTTACAAAATGAAAAAGAAAAAGTGATAATCGTAATTGGTGGGTGGATGGGTGAATGGGACGAGGGAAGCGTCAGAGAAGCGTGGCCCAGGACTTGGTCGCGGCGGCGGACGCCCCGGCCGGGGCGTCCGGGACGACGGGTCCGGCGCCGAGGGTGGGGAAGGCTTCCTCACACTCGACGGTGGGTGCTTTGGGCTTGGACCTGCGCGAACGGACGCGTTTCGAGCGCGTCCGCGGTGGGCGAGCGGCGCCGGGCGCGGCGTCGGTTTGATCCGCGGTGGTGGTGGAGTCGTCGGAGTGCGCGCTGTCTCGTAAAGAGTCCTCAGACGCGGGAGTCGCGTTCTCGGAGCTCTCGAGCGGGTCTTCAGCCGTCACAGAGGGCGTCTTCGGACGCTCGTCGGAGACGGGTTTGGCGGCGTTCGCCTTGAGAACGTCGATGTACGCGGAACCCTTCGGACCCCACGAAGGCGGTGGTCGCGATGCGTTCTCTTGAACGGCGTCGAGAATCGTCGTATTCGCGCGGCGCGTACTCTTGTCCGTCGCGGTGGAGACCGTCTCGGGCGTCTCGGGCGCCGGAGGGGAGTCCGCCGACGGCACGCTCATTCTCAGCTTTTCCTCGACGTCCTTCTTGAGCATGGACGCCATGGTGACGGGCTCGGCGGTGGGTGCGGTTTGCTCGGGCAGGAACGACGCCGGCATCTTGGCGACGCCGCTCCACGCTTGCGGGAACGTCGGTGATGGACGAGGCGATCGCGGACGTCTCGGCGGCTCGTCGGCGTTCTCCTTGGAAGGACCAAACTGCGGGAAATGCGCGCGCATGTTCTCACCGAAGACGTCCGCGCCATCGCTCTCGTACCCGCGCTTGACGGTTCCGGGTGGCGGCGCCCCGGGGGGCGGCGGCGGCTGGAAACCGTTGTTCAATGAACCCTTGTTACTCGACGCGTTTCGCGTGCGGTTGTGCACTTGGCGATTGCCCGACCGATTGTTACCGCGTCGACGCTCGTGCGCGCTGCGGTGCGCCGTCTTGCGCTCGTGCGCTCGTCTGTGATGATACACGCCAAACGCGAGATGTTCGCGAATGGTATCGAGACAACCGGTAAAAATGTCGTTGATACCTGGAGCGGTGGCGTCCTCGGGAATGGGAGGCGACTGCTTACTCTCGACGCCGACATCGCACGAGTCGTTTTGATCGCCGGCGTCGTCGGACGAGTCGCTCTGCGGAGGCGAGGTCGAGAGTATGTCTTCGTCCATCGATCGCTGCACGACGGGTTCGTCCACGAGCACGTCCCATCGCCCCCAGTGAATGCCGCGCTCTTGTTCGTTGAGCGACGACGTTGACTCGGTGCGCTTAAGGTTGCGTTCAGGCGACGATTGGGAGCCTAAAGACACCCAGGGGTTGCTCCTGGAACTTTGCTTCTCCGGGACGACGTCATCGTCGTCGTTGAGTTTAAGTTGACGAGGCTGCAATTCGTCGACGACGGATCTCGTGTGCGGATGCGTCGCCGGTGCCGTCGCGGGCGTCGTGCCTTCGACGAGACAGCTTCGCGAACGCAACGCGATGGCGCTCGCCGGCATACCCAAAGGCGTCATGGATACCTCATCCGCGTGCGAACATCCTCCCGGAGTGTCCGGCGCGTGCGGAAGCGGGTAAATCAAACGCCTGTGTCGCAAAATGTTACCGAACATGCCCACAAAGCCTCGCAAGACACCGACGTCGTCGCACGCCGCGGAGGACGCCATCAACGCATCCAAACGTTTCGCCCCGAGCCGAAATGCGACACGCACGCGTCTATAATTGCCGCACGACACGGAGCGGCCTAAATTATTGTTGGGTAAAAGCGGATCGATGATGTTCATGTACTTGATGGACACGGGCGATGAATTCGCCGCCGCGCGCATGAACTCGCAACTGTACGTCGCAAACATCGACTGCACAAACTCCTCGGTGAGTAGACCGCCCTCTAGGCACGGGACGGTTTGCGCGTTCGCCGCCTCTTTGATCGGTACGGGCCCATGAATCGTCAGGGCGTACTTTTCCCACTCAAAATCAGCAAAAACGCTGAGTAACTTATGTAAAACAGACAACGGACACGTCAATTCGGCGTGATATTTGTTGATGATGTACAGAACGAGCGTCTCCAACGCATAAGTCGCAATGAGCGCGTGGTGCGCCCCCAAGATGCGTCCCTCGTAAAACCCCCAAGCCTTGACTAAAATGATCGATCTCACAAACAAATCATCCCTACCGATGAACGTGTTCGTTTCCTCTAAAAACCCAAGCGACGCGAGTCCTCCAAACTGATTCGCGCTCACGTCAACCATCATCCCATCCACGATACACTTCATCAACTGCACCTCGGCGTTGATGACTGTCACCTCGCTCACCGCGAACTCGTGCCGAGGATCCGCCTCTGACTCCGCCTTTTCGATGTGTCTTCTAAATTTCGTCGTCCAATTCGCCTTATCGATCACCCGATGATCCCCCAAAAGGCACACATCGATGTCTCCGTCCGGCAGGTACGCTCGCAGAGGCACGCTTCCGTACGCGCTCACCAGCGTGTGCGCCGTCCCGAAGCACTCCTGCGCCAACTGCTTTATGTGTTCAAACACCGACCGCCGCCGCATCTCGCTCATCTCGGTCGGCCGCAATGAATTCACCAACTCATTCGTCAGCGTCTCCAGTCCGCTCTCCGCCCGCTTCGCGCTCGTGCTCGCGCTCGCGTTCGCCGCCTTCTCGCCTCCTCCCGACCCGCCGCGCGCCCTCCTCGCCCCCGGCGCGACGCCGTTCGCGTACGGGCACTCCATGCTCGCGCGCGCGCCGACGTCGAGAGGACCCTTTCCGACGCCCGCGATCGACCGAGTCCGTCGTCTCTCGCGCGCGCGTCGTCACCGCGCGACGGCGGCGCGAGCGCAGCCGGCGCGCGCTCGATCGGTCGAGCCGATGCGTCGCGCGCGCGAGAGAGAGAGACGCTCAGCGCGCGATACGAGTCGACGATACGACGCTCGAGCGACGCCTTCGTCGCGCCGTGGAACGACCGACGTCGCGCGCTCGTCCCGCGCGGCGTCGAGTGCGCGCGAACGTCGCCCATCGTCCTATCCAATGCCCTCTCGGTTGTCCGGTTGTCCGGTGATCATACTTTGTATGCTTGAATGCTATGTATCGTTTCAAAGGTGGACCTCGGCGCGCGCGCGGGCGCGCGGGCGCGAACGCGAACGCGAACTGACTGGCTACGACTACAATGCGACTACGAGACATACGACCGATGATGCGTGAAGCTAGTGGAGTGCGAGAAGATTGACGAGCGCGAGCGCGAGCGCGAATGTCGCGCTCGCGACGCCCGCCGCGCCGGTGCACTTGCCGCTCACCGGCTCGAACACCGCCGTGCCGTTCTCGCCGTTCGGTTTCGTCCCGCGAATGTACGTCCCGATGCGCTTCTCCTCCAGCGTGTTCACGTACGTGTTGTTCTCGTCGTACGTACCTCCCGTGTAATACGTCGGCGGCGTCCTCCCGCCTAAATCTTGTTCCTCGTATTCCATATCGCAGTCTATGAAGGCTGAGTTCGCCTCCCCGCACGACTTTTTCACCGCCACGCACGTCGATTTACACACCGGCATGTATCTCGTCCCGTCCACGTTACACCTGTTGAAGTATTCGAAACACATCCACCGTCTAAGCGTCGCGCGACATCCCGCCGTCGGTTCAAACGTCAACTGTCGAATCAATCCCAAGTATTGCTTGCGCGCCGCTTGTTCCATGACGTTCGCGCTCTCCTGATCGCTCACCCCGCTCGCGAGCGTCGCGGGATCTCCTCGTTTACAATACCTCCACAACACGCGCGAGTCTCCACAAAACGTCAACCTCACCGTCGTGGAATCAACGCAGCCGTGTCGACAAATCGCCGCCGAAGACGCGCCGTCGCCGTCGCCGCCGTCGCTCGACGAGTCGAAGAAATTCGCTCCCGAATCGACGTTGATCGAGCGCACGTCGAACGAGAGCCGCGGAGTCGACGTCACCGGACTCGGCGACGTCTCGGACGGCGGCGGACTCGGCGGCGGACTCGGCGGCGGTGGACTCGGCGGTGGACTCGGCGGTGGACTCGGCGGTGGACTCGGCGACGTCTGCGCGCGCGCGAGCGACGCGAGCGACGCGAGGAGGACGCTCAGCGCGACCGCGGTCGTCATCGTCGTTCGCGCGAGGCGGCCGCGCGAGCGTCGCGCGCGAGGCGACATGCGCGCGGACGATTCGAGAGAACGTCCCAACGACCGGGACGCCGCGGCCAAAACGTCAAAATGTGAGGACGAGGACGCCGCGCGCGCGCGCGTCGTCGGTCGGGGGGCGCGAGAGGACGGTGAGGTGAGGGGTCGACGCGTGTGAAAGGATACGATTACACCGACGCGAGCGTCGAGGGAGGGAATCAGCGACGCGAGGGGGCGCCGGTGTCTTTGAGACCGCCCCGTTTCGCCGTCATCTTTTCGCGAATGGCGCGCACGTCCTTGTGTCGACCGCTCCATAACTCGTCGTCGTCTTTCAATCGCGCCGCGGAGGTGTCCTCGGCGGCGAGGTGGGTCCACTTGGTCTGACCGGTGCGACCGAATTTGCCCTTGCGCACTTGCATGGCGCTGGGGAGGATGGATTTGTCAAACTTTTCTTCGGCGGTGGGCGCGGAAAAATCGCGCTTGTAAATTTCATCCGGACCGGCGGTGCCGAAGGCGTCGTCGGCAGCCTCTTGGAAGAAGGCACCCTTGTGGTAATACTTTTGCATGAATGCCATCTTGGGTTTATCCTTCTCCTCCGCCTGTCGACGCGCGGCGCGCTTGGCGTGGTAGAGCTCGCGCTCCTCCTCCGTCATGGCGCGAACGCGTTCTTGTTCCTCGCGTTCGCGGAAAAGTAATTCGCGCTGAATGCGATCCTCCTTCAAACGCTCGAGCTCGCGCACCTTCCAGAGCGTAAATTCCGTCGCCTCGTCCAATTCGTCATCCGTGTCCACGTCGCTCGGTTCCATCTCGTCCAACGCCGCGGCGAGCGCCTCCTCGCGCTTCACCTCGAGCTCCACCAACTTTTGAGTCTCCGCCTTCTTCACCTCCTTCGACTCCGCCGTCTTGGCCGCCTCGGCGTCGATCTCGGCGAGCATCTTATCCCTCTCCTCGATCGTATCTCGCTCGCTCTTTCGCACGAAGACGGGTTTAAACAGTTTCCTCGCGCCGTACCCGCCGGAATCGCTCTCCTCGCTATCGGTTTCGTATTCGCTATCCGTCTCATACGACGACGACGACGCCTCCGCCGCCGCCGACACCGCGACACCACCGCTCATCACGGCACCGCGCGCGAACCCATCCTCACCCTCCCCGTCGTCCTCGGCGCGTTCCGCCTCGCGCGCCGCCGCGCGCGCTCGAATCGCCGCCCGCCTCGCGTCTCGCGCCTCCTCGTCTTCGCTCTCCGAAGAGCTCGCGTCGCTATCGCTCTCCGACGCCACCGGTCGTCGCGCGCGTCCACCGAGATCCGAGTCATCGATTCCCGTCGTCATCATCTCGCGTCCCGAGGCGTCCACCGCCTCCGCCGCGCGTCCCCGCGTCCCGGCGGCGCGCGGCTTGGCGAATCCCAACGCGTCCTCCTCCTCCTCCTCCTCCTCCTCCTCGTCTCTCGCCTCCACCGACTTCCCCGCGCGATGTCGACGAACCTTGGTCGTCGTTCGCGCCCCCGCATCGTCGCGCGCGCCCGCGCGCGCCGCCTCCTCGCGCGCGCGATCGACGAATGAAGGGTTCGCGCCTCGACGCAACGCCTCTCTCGCCGCGCGTTCGTCGTCCATCCCCGCGCGCGCGGCGTGTTCGCGGCCCATGACTGAGGAACACGCGTCCGTTCCCGTCTTTCTCTTCGTCCGCGCGCGCGCGTCGTCGACCCGCGCGTCGCTCGATGACGACGGGAGTCGAACCGGCGACGCGATTCGTGCCCGCACGCGCGCATTCATTCGCGCGTCACACCTCGACGTCATGTCCGCGCCGACGCGCGCGCTCGAGGAACTTCTCGACGGGTACCGCGCCTATCGCTCGGCGCACTTCGGCGACGGATCTCGCGTTCGAGAGGACGTGGACGTGCGCGGAAAGCTCGACGCGCTCGCGAGGGATGGACAGAAACCTCGCGCCTTGGTCGTGTCGTGCTGCGACTCTCGCGCCGATCCCGCGCTCGTGTTCGACGCGCGAGAACCGGGGGAGATTTTCGTCGTTCGTAACGTGGCGAATCTCGTGCCACCGTTCGAGGGGGTGGGGGGCCCGCGCGAGGGGGGCGAGACGCTCGCGGCGCTGGAATACGCCGTGACGCGCCTGCGCGTGCCTCTCGTCGTCGTCATGGGACACACGCGTTGCGGAGGCGTGGCGGCGAGCTTGCAAAAATACGATGACGGCCCGGAGTGCGATCCTCACGCGTTCGAGGTGAACGAGGCGACGGGGGAGGGGTTCATCGGGAACTGGGTCGCGCTCGCGAGGGAGACGACGCGAAGGACGAGGGACGAGACGGAGGGGTGGCGTGAGATGTCCGCGAGCGAGCGAGCGCGCGCGCTCGAGCGTGAAAATGTGAAACAGAGCGTGAAGAACGTCGAGACGTTTCCGTTCGTCGCGTCGAGGGTGGCGAGCGGGGATTTGGTCGTCGCGGGCGCCGTGTTCGACGTCGCCGACGGGACGCTGCGGACGCTCGACGACGATACGGGGGAGTTTACGCGCGTCGACGACGGCGTCTCGTCGTGAGTGACGTCGACGATCACGCGCGTCGTCGTCCGTCTCTCGCGTCTCGCTCGACGACGCGCGATTCGTCGAGAGTATCGTAACCGCGCGTCTCGCCGCCGGCGAAGAGCGAAAAAGTGAAAAGTGAAAAGCGCACCGTCTCGACCCCATCGTTCGACGCGCGCCGCGACGTCGACCCGCGCGCGCGCGAGTCGAGCGAGCGCGACGCTACCGTCATCCGTCGCGTCCGTCATGTCCGCGGTCGCGTCTCGTCTCGCGCCGCGTCTCGCCCCGTCGACCGTTCGTCGACCGCCGCCGGAACGTCACCGCGCGCGCGCGCCCCTCGGCGCCGCGCCCGACGCCGCCGACGCGCGCGAGCATCCGTGGATCTCGGACGTGCGAACGAATTCGCCCCTCTTGTCCGACGTGCGGTTCGTGCTGTGTAATCCCCAGGGACCGGCGAACGTGGGCGCGTGCGCCCGGGTCATGCAAAATTTTGGCATCTACGACTTGAAACTCTGCGACGTGGGCCCGTTCGTTTTACGGTCCGATGAGGCTCGTGAGACGCTGGACGAGGCGAGCGAAGGTGAGGGAAGAAGTCCCGAGCGCGCGTCCACGGAGATGGGGGCGACGGCGGCGACGACGGCGCCGTTGTCGGAGGAGGCGATGCGGTACGCGTGCGCGGCGGATTGGCTATTGGCGGACGCCGAGCGATGCGAGACGGTGGAGGACGCGCTTCGAGGGTGTACGTTCGTGTTGGCGACGACGGCGAGACCGAGGAGTGGGACGCCGTTGATGACGGCGCGAGAGGCGGCGGAGAGAGTGCGAGCGGAGGCGAAGAATGGAAAGGTGGCGGTGTTATTCGGAAACGAACGCACGGGCTTGACAAACGAGGAGTTGTCGTGGGCACACGCCGCGGTGGCGATACCCACCGCGGGAACGGGGAAATTGTGTAGAAAGAGCTTAAAATACACCGGTGGGACCGGGCCGACGAGTTTAAATCTGTCGCACGCCATCGGTATCACGGCGTATGAAATCTTCATGGCGTGCTCGGGCGACGACGCCAAGGGTGAAATTTTACCGGAGAAGCAAAAACTTTTGAGCGTGGACGAAAAAGTGACGCTTCGCGACGAAATCATCGCCGCTCGACGCGCGTTAGACGTCTTGACGATGGACATCGAGCCGTCGTCATCCACCGGCGCCGAGGACGACGACGACGAATTATCGGCGAGAGAGGCGCGCGCGTTCGAGCGCATCCTCGCCGCCGCGCCGATGCACCGAAGCGACGCCGCCGCGCTGTTCCAGCTCTCACGCCGCGTGTCCGCGATGGCCAAAGGGTCCGTCGTCGCCCAGACCCCCGGAGAAAACTTGCTCGACGCCACCATCATCGAGTGCGTCCGCGAGCTCGTCGACCTCGACGCGTCCTCGCGCCCGACGGTGAAATCCGCGCGAGGACGTCTTCGCGCCCAGCTCGGCGTCTCGCTCACGAACCGCGAGATCGAACGCGCAATCGAACGCGCGATCGATTTCTAATTCACATTTCCGCGGCATCCATCACCAATCATTCCATCGAGCCGCTCGCGCGCGCGTTCGCCGCCGTCCCGCGGCGCCTCCCTCACACCATGTCCCGCGTCGTCGTCCTCGACCTCGACGGCACGCTCATCAACACCGAACAACTCGTCGACGAGATCGTCGGCGCCGTCATCCTCGACCTCGATCCATCCCTCGCGCCGTCTCGCGTGCACGACGTCCTCGAAAAAGTCCGCGGGACGCGCCCGCTCGATGCCTCTCGAGCCGTCGCGCGCGAGCTCGAGCTGCCCATCACCGGTGAGGCGCTCCTCGAGCGCACGTCGCCGCTGTTAAACGCGAGATGGCGCGAGGTGCGATTGATGCCGGGGGCGCGTCGATTGTTGACGCATCTGGACGCGCACGGCGTGCGATACGGATTGGCGACGTCGACGCCGCGCGCGTATCTCGCGGCGAAGATGGCGTCGCACGGGGACGTGTTGGAGAAGATGTCGTGCGTCGTCACGGGATGCGCGGTGATGCGAGGGAAACCGGATCCGGAGATATTTACGCGGGCGAGAGAGGCGTTGGGGGTGGAGGCGGAGGCGTGCGTCGTCGTGGAGGACACGCCGGTGGGGTGCGAGGCGGCGAGACGAGCGGGCATGACGACGGTGGCGGTGCCGTCGATTCGAGATCGCGAAGCGTTCGAACCGTGGAGCGATGACGTGATACATTCGCTGTATGATTTAGATTTGGAGCGGTACGGGTTGCCGGCGTTCACGGATCGAATCGCCGTCGGCGACGGATCGAGCGACCGCGTGTTGCCCGTGCCGCCGGTGGTGATGCGCGGACCGGTGGTGAAAGGTTTCGGTCGAGGCTCGCGCGTTCTCGGCATACCGACGGCGAATTTAGATGTCACGCCGTTGAAATGGGAGGTGGATTCCTTGGCGCCGGGCATTTATTTGGGGTGGGCGTCGGTGCGCGGCGCGTCGCACGCCATGGTGATGTCCATCGGATGGAATCCGTACTTTGATAACGCGAAAAAGACGATCGAACCGTGGTTGTTGCACGAATTCGACGATGACTTTTACGGGGAAGAGTTGTCGGTCGTCGTCGCCGGGTACATACGTCCCGAGGCGGATTTTACGACGCTCGACGCGCTCGTGGCGCGCATTCGAAGAGACGCCGACGTGGCGCGCGTCATGTTGACGCGCGCGCCGTTCGCGGAGACGCGCGCGCTCTTATCTCGCAATGAATAGTCTAGCGTAGTAATTTACAGCTCTAGGAGGACGTCACTCGCATCTTGGACAACGTCTTGCGCACGAAGAGCGCGGCGTTGCCCGCGGCGTCCGCCGCGCGTTCGTGCGGGTACATCCCGCCCCCCTCGGCGAGTGGTTTCGGCGCGCGCGCAGCGCGTCGCTCCGCCGCGAGTTCCGCCGCGCGCGCGGCGTCGTGCGCGTCCGTCTCGCGTCTCGCGCGCGTCATGTCCGCGTCTCGCGAATTGGCGGCGAGGACGTCTCGCAGCGCGGGCAACGCGCTCGTCTCGAAATCCTTGACGCTCCCCTCTATGAATACTCTGTACAGTTCACCGTCGCGACTCGCCACCTCGACCGCTAACAGTGGGGTCTCGTACACCCCCGCCCACTTGCGCGAGGCGAGATAGGCGACGCCCGTCTTCCGCGTGCCTCGTAGCTCGAAGGCCACGTGCGCCCACTTCGAATCGACGCTCACCGGAAAAGTCGCCGCGCCGAACACGCGAGATTTCGCGCGTTTAAACAGTGCCAGCCCCCCACCCGAGGTGACGCACGCGTACGATGCGCTCGCGGTGACCGGGGCGCCTAAAATCTCGCGCACGCTCGCGTGCGTCTCCAATCTCTTCGTCGCCGCGCGCACGGCGTGCTCGACGTCGAGTGTCCACCGTTTTCGCAACGCGAATGCGCCGACGCCCGCGAGTAACATCGACCCGGCCAACATCGCGGGATCACCGAACGCGACGTCGAACACATTCGACTCGCACGTCGCGCCGAGCGCGTCGCGTTTAAACCCTCTCACTAGGCGCCACGTCGCCGTCCCGACCGCCGCAGTCGCCGCCGCCTCGACGACGCGTCGGTTCGTTCGCACGCCGCTCACCACGCGCTGTTCCACCGCTCGTTTCACCACCATCGGATTCATCTCGCTCATCGTCCAGAAAAATTCCGACGCTCGCGCTCCCAGCGCTCGATCCGTCGCGCGTCTCGCGTCTCGAAGCGCGCGCGTCGTCGCCCCCGCGGCGAACGCCTCGGCGTCGCGTCTCGCCGCGTCCACGCGCGCGCGCGCCTCTCGCGCGAGCGAGGTAAACGGTGAGGACGTCGAGACCTCGCTCGCATCGCGTCCGTGCGTCCACCGTCGCGCGCGAGTCGCCGATGATGACGAGGCTTCCTTTTGAATCATCATCATCATCGTTTCCACCGGCGCGCGCGCGCGCGACGCGGACGCGGACGCTTCAAGACGCTTCAAGACGGTCATCATCGCGCGGCGACGCGGCGTCGACGCGCCGTCGACGACGACGCGCGATGACCGTCGCGCGAGACGATGACGACCGTCGCGCAGGGTCAGGGTGCGAAAACCATCAATCATCGGCAGTCTGACGCGCGCGCGTCGCGTCGTCGTCGTTCGTCGGTGCGATCGATCGATGAACATGGAGCGTCACGCGCTGCCCAATCGCGAGCACGCCCTGTTCACCACGCTCGTGGACTGTTACGAGTCGAAGAAGTACGCCGAGGGCGTGGAGGCGGCGGACCGAATTCTGGCCAAGTTTCCCGACCACGGGGAGACGCTGGCGATGAAAGGGCTGGTGGTGCGATCGATGGATGAGTCGCACGAGGTGAACGCGGAGGCGCGCGCGCTGGTGAAGCGAGGGATCGAGTGTCATCCGTCGTCGCACGTGTGTTGGCACGTCCTCGGGTTGGTGCACCGAGCGGAGCGGAACCACGCGGAGAGCGCCAAGTGTTACGCGCAGGCGCTGAAGATGGACTCTGAGAATGGATTGATCATGAAGGATTTATCGATCGTGTATCTGCAGACGCGAAATTTCAAGGCGTTCGTGGATTTGCGATGGAAGATTTTGGGAAAGAAGCCCGATCAGCGAGCGTCGTACGCGTCGTTGGCGTGCGGGTTGCATCTGTTGGGCGAGCACGATAGCGCGTACGACGTGATCGATACGTACGAAAAGGTTCGTGCGTCGAATCAGTTTGATCATCCGCGCTCGTGGGTGGATGAGGATCCGTTGATGAAGAGGTTCGACGTGAGCGAGCTGACGCTCTTCAAGGCGACGGCGAAAAAGGCGGGCGGGAAACACAAGGAGGCGTTGGCGCTGTTAGAGCGGGAGGAGGCGAACGTCGTGGACAGAGTGGCGTATTTAACTCTCTTGGGAGAGTTACAAGTGGAGCTCGGGATGATGAGCGCGGCGGAGGAGACGTACTGGAAACTCATCGACCGTCTTCCGGATAGTTACGATTATCACAAGGCGCTTCGCATCGTCAAGGGCCTTCCGGAACACGTGCACGACGGCACGGGAGAGATCACTGACGACGACGTGGCCAAATTGAAGGCGCTGTACGAGGAGATCGCGTCGAAGGTTGCGTACTGTGCCTCTGCGAAACGTCTGCCGTTGTCGTTTACGAAACCCGGCGACGAGTTCAAGGCGCTCGTCGGCGCGTACGTGGAGAAACCGCTTCGCAAAGGTGTGCCGAGTTTGTTTGAAGATTTGAAGAATCTGTACGAGAATCCGGAGAAGGCTGCGATCATGGAAGACGTGTTCAAGGGCATCGTGGAGTCGCTCAAGTCATCGGGCACGTTTCCATCCGGAGGCTCGACGTCTTCCGACGACGAAAAGAAGGAGTGCACGATGTACGCCGTCAACTTGTTGGCGATGCACTACGACGAGATGGGGCAACGCGCCGCCGATGGAGGCGCAAAGGAGTTCGCCAAGGCGCTCGAACTCATCGAGGAGGCCATCTCGATGGATGCGTCGTGCGTCGAGCTGCATTTGAACAAGGCGAGTTTCCTGGCGCACGCCGGCGACCTTCAAGGCGCCGCGGACGCCGCGGAGACGTCGCGCAAGCTCGATCTCGCTGATCGTTTCTTAAACTCAAACTGCGTCGGCCACATGATGCGCGCCGGAAGGTACGCGTATGCCGAGGAGTTGGCGGCGATGTTTGCGCGAGACGGGGACCCGGCGACGAATTTGTTCGACATGGAGGCGACGTGGTTCGAGCTCGAGGCGGCCAAGTGCCACACTCGCAGAAACAAGTTCGGGCGCGCGCTCAAGTATTACCACGCCGTTCTCACGCACTTTAATCAGTTCGTCGAGGACCAGTTCGATTTCCACGCGTATTGCTTGCGACGAACGTCCATCAATGCGTATATGGATTTGTTAAAGGTGGAAGATTCCATGTACGCCCGAGACGAGTTCCGCGCCGCGGCCAAGGGCGCCGTGATGCTGTACGTGAATCTTTTCGACGAGCCCCCGGCCGAGAAGGCGGCTGCTTTAGAAGCCAAGATCGCCGCGATGTCCGCGGACGAGGCGCAAAAGTTTAGAGAACAGATCCAAGCGACGAAGGAGAGAGAGGAGAAGGAGGAGCGCGCGAGGCTCGCCGCTCTGGAGGAGGCTAAAAAGGTGGCCGCGGCGCAAGAGAGTAAGAACAAGTCTCCGAAGGAGGATCTAAAGAAGGAGGATCCGGATCCGTACGGTGATGCGTACGAGAACGACGCCGAACCTCTCGAGCAAGCGATGAAGTTTGTCGAGCCGCTGCAGATGCACGCGGCGCAGTACGAAGAGACGCATCTTCTCGCGTTTGAAGTGTTCATTCGTCAGGGTAAGCCGATACTGGCCCTCAAGGCGGTGAACGAGGCGTTGAAGATTAATTCGGAGAGTTATCAGGCGAAGGCGAACGTCGCCCGATTGGCGCACGTCGTCGAAACCATGGACGAGGCGAACGCCATGAAGAAGGTGATGGCGATGCAAGTCGGCAAATTGACGGAGAACAAGTCCCCAGCCGCGTTCTTAGACACTCTTGATAGCCGAACGAGTCCCGTCAGTGCTGCGGCCGTCGCACTCGCCAAGTACGGCGTCACCGGTGACGCCGCCGCGCTCGCGGCGAGCGCGGGATCGACGTCGGTCGACGCTTCTCGATATTCGCTCGCCGAATACGTCGAGGCGCACGAAATGTACGCCACCGTGAGCAAGGCAGCGGCCGATGCGCTGAAAGCTGCGTGCGCCGGCGCATTCGTGCACTCGACCGTCTTCGGTGGCGCGAAAGCAACCGTTAGAACCGATGCGTAATTGATTGAAGGAGATTGAAGGAGATTTGTTAATACAACGCGCGCGCGGAATCGCGACTAAGCCCCGCCTTTGAGCTCTTCGAGACGCATGCTGAGATCCTTCTCCGCTTGCTTCTCCGCCGGGACCGTCGTCCCAGCCGCCGGTAAATCCGCCGCGAACTCCAACCCGTGCTCATCCGCGACCTGTTGCATGAGCGTCGCCACGTCCTCGGGCGGCGTCGACAGCGCCGACGTGTTCCCCATCGCCTGTTCCACGAATTCCGTCTGCACGTCCAAGTTTTCAAACTGCTGTTCAAACGTATCCATTGTCTCCGACACTTGCTCTAAATTGTTCGCGTTCAGACTCTTCTCCAAGGACTTGACTATGCCGGACATGTCCGCGTTCACCGCGTTCATCTTCGCCTGCGTCTCCAGACGCGCGACGACACCATCCAAACGACTGGCCAATCGCAACATGTTCAGACCCTCGTTCTTCTTACGAATCGCATCCTGCGCGTGAATCTTGGCGCCGTCGATGTTCCCGCGCTCGATCGCTCGTTTCACCTGCGTCGAAAACGTTCCTCGGTCAGTCGACGCGTCAATTCGCGCAATCTCACCACCTAGCATAATCATCGCGTTCGAGTCTCGACGACGCTCGTCATCGACGCGCGCGCGTCGCGCGCGTCGCCGCAATCATCGCGCACCTTGGACTTGTTCGCCTTTTCCTCGGATTCGCACTTTTTCGCCGCGCGCGCGAGCGATTTCGCGGTAAACTTCAAGTTGAAGATTTGCTCCTGGAGCTTAGCATCGCTGCTCCCGCGACCGAACAGATTGGAAAACAGACCCATCTCGGCGTTGTCGTCGCGCGCGTGTCGCGTGTCTCGATCGTGCACCGAGCGCGCGTCTCGTCGAACGCGCACGAACGCGTCAGCGAATGGCGCGCGCGGTGGGCGCCGGCGAACGAAAGAATGAAGAAATTACATTGCTACTCACACCGTCCACTCGGCGCCGGTGATTTTGACCGTGTCCTTCCACAATCGCGCCCACGCCTCGCGATTGTACGCGAAATCGTTCGCCTTGGTGATTTCGTGCACGCCCGGTTTTCCGGCGTCGCTCCGCTCCGCCACGTACGCGCCGCTCACGTTTTCGTACTTGGGATCAAAAGCGAGCGCGATTTGTCCCCTCGCGCCCTGTTCCGGCGTGATCAAACGACCCATGCGCTTCATCTGTGGATAAAAGTCGAGCGTGAGCGAACGATTCAGCTCCGTGTCGACGACTCCGGGATGTACGGCGTTCACCGAGACGTCGAGGACGCCCGCCGCCTTCAATCTTCGATCCAATTCAAACGTAAACAAGATGTTCGCCATCTTCGTGCGACCGTACGTCACCCATCCAAGCAAAGGATACCCCCAGAATCCCTCCTCGCTGTCGATGTCGTGAAAGTTCCACGCGCCAAAGTTGTGCGCCACGCTGCTCACGTTCACCACGCGCTTCTTCGTCCCGTCGTCTCTCTTCGTCCGCATCATCGTCTCCAACAACAGCGACGTCAACAAAAAGTGTCCACTGTGATTCACTTGCATCTGTTTCTCGTGTCCATCCACCGTCACCTCGCGCTCCGGCAGCGCCATGACACCGGCGTTGCACACCAAGACGTCCAGTCTCTCGTGCCTCGCCGCGAACGCGCGCGCGAACCCCCGCACCGACGCGAAATCCGCCAAATCACACGCCATGACCTCGACGCGCGCGTTCGGACTCTTCCTCAAGATCTCCTCCCTCGCCCGTTCGCCTCGCGAGACGTCTCGAACCGCCATGACGAGGACGTTCCCATCGCGCACCGCGGCCTCAGCCGTCTCGACACCGAGTCCCGCGTTCGCGCCCGTGACGACCACCACGGGCGCGGATTCGCTCCAAGACGCGACGCGAGCGACCCCTCGCGATCGTCGCGTCATCGCGCGTCTTCCCACCGATACCGAACCCGCGCGCGTCACCGACGTCGACGTCATCGTCGACGAATGCCGAATGCCGTCGGGATGAAGACGTCATCGCGACGTCACATTCGAGCGCGGTCCGGTCGATGACGTCGTCCCTCCCGCTCCACCGCGCGAGCGTTCTCGTCGGTGCGCACGCGCGCGGTGACGCCGTGCTCGCGGTGAGGTTCTCGCGCACGGGCGAACACGTCGTCACGTGCGGAAGAGACCGGGCGTTCGCGCTGTGGAACGCGCGAAAGGGGACGCTGTTGAAAAAGTACACCGGTGGACACGCGCGGGAGGTGAGGGATTGCGCGTGCGCGAGGGACGGTTCGCGCGTCGCGACGTGCGGGGGGGATCGTGGGGTGTTTTTGTGGGACGTCGCCACGGGAGCGAGCGTGCGACGGTGGGAAGGGCACGAGGGAGAGGGAGGCGTGAACGCGGTGGCGCTGTGCGCGCCGGGAGACGCGGTGTGCGTGAGCGGAGGGTACGACGCGAGCGTGCGAGTGTGGGACGCTCGAGCGAGTGGATTTCGAGCGATGCAAACGTTGAACGCGCGAAGTGGGGTGCCGTTCGGTGATAGCGTGACGAGCGTGAGTGTCGCGGAACGCGGCGGCGGGACGCGGGTCGCCGCCGGGTGCGTGGACGGCGCGGCGCGCGTGGTGGATCTCCGACGCGGTTTGTGTCACGTCGATCGATTAGACGCCCCGGTGACGTCCGTCAGTCACAGTCGAGACGAACAGTGCCTCGCGGTGTCGTGTCTCACGTCGAGGGTGGCGCTTTTGGATTGTTCATCCGGCGACGCGCTCGCCACCTATCGAGGACACGTCGCCGAGCGCTCGAAAACCGAGTGTCGGCTCACCAACACCGACGCCCACGTCCTCGCCGGATCGGAGGACGGCCGCGTGCTCTTTTGGGATTTAGTCTCCGCCTCCGTCGTCGCCGACCTTCGCGCGCACGACGAGACCACCGTCGTGTGCGGGTTAGATTTCGCGCCCGAGGGCGCCGCGCCCGCCATGGCGACGTGCGCCACGGACGGTCGCGCGCACTACTGGACCGCTTCCTCGGACGACGACACCGACGAGACGTAGCCGTAGTACACCCATCATCACACGGACCGACACACACACGCATCACCTCTCGACTTCCCGCGCGATCACCGCGACGAGAGTCCGAGAATCCGCCGTCGACCCCCGCGCGCGCTTCGGAACTCGAAGAGACACCCCCAAGCGTCACGCACGGTGTCGACGTCATGTGTACATCATTCGTCGACGCGTCGACTCGGATGGCGTCGCTCTTTCGATCGATCGCGTTCGCGCATCACGGCTATCGACATTTTCTCGCCGACGCGCGCGTCGACGCGACGTTCGACCCGCTCCCCGCGCGCGCGCTCGTCGGATGCGAATGCGTCGTCACGGGCGCGAATCGTGGGCTCGGGCTCGAGGTGGCGCGCGCGCTCGTCTCGAGAGGGGCCACCGTGCACTGCGTGTGTCGAAATCACGAGCGAGGGATGATGGCGATGGATGCCCTGCGAGAGGACGCCGAGCGAGGGGGTGGGACGGTGAAGACGCACGCGGTGGATCTGAGCTCGTTGGCGCAGATTCGCGGCTTCGTGGAGCGATTCGCGTCGAGCGGGACGCGGTTGCACGCGTTGGTGTGTAACGCGGGGGCGATGCGACACGAACGAGGGGACACGAGCGAGGGGTATGAATATAACTTTGCGGTGAATACGTTGGGGACGCACGTGTTGATGAGTGGGTTGAGGCCGGTGTTGGGACGGACGGCGAGGGAGGAGACGAATCGAGAGACGCGGCGCGGAGGAGGAGGCGGAGGGTACTACGCGCCGCGCGTCGTCGTCGTGTCGAGCGGTGGGATGCTCACGGAACCGCTCGAGGTGAAGGATTTGGAGTTTAAACGGGCGAAGAAGTTTGACGCGGTGAAGCAATACGCGAGAGGGAAAAGACACCAGGTGGCGCTCGCCGAGCACTGGGCCGGCGTGGAGAGCGCAAACGCGGGAGAGGACGTCATCGCGAGCGGAAAGGGATACGTCGGGTACTACTCGATGCATCCGGGGTGGGTGGATACGCCCGGCGTCGCCGAGGCGCTCCCTAAGTTTTATCAATCGTTGCGAGGCAAATTGCGCACCCCCGCTCAAGGCGCCGATACCATCGTGTACCTGTTGACGGAGGACGCGAGGAAGTTACAGCCCGGCGCGTTTTACTTTGACCGCGCGCCGAGACCAAAACATTTCACCTTCGGGCTCACGCGATACGAGCCTAAGAATGTACAAACCTTGTTGGAAAAGCTCAACTCCATCGCAGCCGAGGGGAGCGTCAGAAGCGAAAAACAACTGCGCGGTGATGCGATGTAGACGCGCGCGCGCTCGTCGGCCCGGCGTCAGAAGCCATGTGCGCGGAACATAGCCTGTCCGCCCACATTGTCTAGTCTGTCAAACTTTCACCACCGTTCAGAAAACCTACGTTAGTAAAATTATTCTACAGAATTCAATTTCTATTCAACAATGTTCTACTATGGGTTCCCCAAAAGCCGGCGTCCGATGGGCGTCGGCGCCGGCGTCGGCCCGGCGCCCGCGTCGAGACCGAACGCCTTTGCCTGTTTCTGAACAGCAATTTGTACGTATGCGCCGATGAAATCGTTGACGATGAAGACGGATAACGCCGCGAACATGCCAACGAAGAGCAAACAGCACCCGACGATGAGAATTTTACGCAACATCTCCGGTCCCAAAATCAAAGACAGCGACCCGAGCGGATCCATCAGGCTGAGTCTCGCGCGCACCGGTTCTCGAAGCTCGGGGTCACGATTCGGCGCGTCTCGACCTTTGCCCACGGGACGAGCGTCCGCTTTGCGCTGCGTCATCAGCGATAACATGACCTCGACCTCACCTTGGCAGTCGGCGGGTTTACTCGGATGGTAGAGCTTGAGCCATTTCCCCTCGGCGGCGCCGTCGAACAGATTAAACGTCGAGAGCGAGTCGGCAAAGTTGGATTTGAACTCAATCATCGCTTCGTTCGCCATTTCACCGTCCGGCGAGTTGTCAACCGCGCGCATGAGCTGACGACACATTCCAGTGAGCGGAATGGTGACCTCACCGATCGCATCGTTGGCGCTGAAGAGATCTCTGTCGTACGCCGCGATTCTCAGAGCGGCTCTCGAGATGGGTAGTTCAAACTTGAAAATGTTACGAAAGTTAAAGCTTCCGCGACCATCCGTGGCAAACCAGTGCGTGTCCGTCTCTTGACTCTCCGAAAAACGAGTCTGCGTGCGGTCGAGACCGATGAGGGTAATCTTGAAGAATAAATCATTCTTTCCGCCGACATCCTTGTTCACTATCTTGCGAGCGCCAAACGTGACGCATCGCAACTCAACCTCCATCACGGGCGGAGCTTGCAAAGGAAACGCCTGCGGCGGATTATCGTGACCTTCGTGAATCTCCACGATCATCTCCAAGTGACCCTGCGGCGTGTCCGAGCCCGGTAACAGAATCGGGCGCACCTCCAACGGCGGCGTTTCGGAAAGATTTTGCAACCAAATCGGCGAAAAAAATCGATCCTCAATGTCGACGGTGCACGTGCCCAAGAGTTCATCCTTGCCTCGTTTCTCCCAGTCGTACACGTGAATGTCGAGAAGAGAATCTCCCGGGATGTCGGTTCTAAACTGAAAGACTTTGTAAAACCACGGAGAGAGGGTTTTCTCAACCTTGTCGTCTCGACTGCCGTACTTCTTCTTGACTCCGCGTTGGTTGAGAATGAGGTACGGATCGCACAATCCCGTCGGATCCGACGTTCGAAGATCTCTTCCGCGTATCACGTAAACGCGCACCGTTACTTCCGTGGGTGGATTGGCCATATTACCTCCTCCCGCGATTCGTTGCGTGTTCAAAAACTCATCTTTGGATTGCGTGGCGTGCGTCTCGTCGGGTTCCCACCTCGACATTTCCTGATCGTGAACGCGATTGATGCGCCTCTGCTTCGCCGCCTTGTTGAAGACTTCCTTGAACGCGCGACGCGTCGACAGTTTATTGTCGAGGAGGTTTTCGGCGACGAAACTCGTATCTTCAGTCAGAGGGAGACTGCGAACGGCGCACTTGACGAATCCAGCCAACTCCTTTTCAGACGTATTATCCGCGAATCCCTTGGCGTGGTAGACGGGAATGGACATAAAGTTGAGAGGCGTCAATTCGTCTTCGAGTAAACCGCCCGCGAGTATCATTCGACCCTCCATCCACGGTGGCATCTTGCCCGTCCCGTCGTCGAACGTGAACGCGTCTTCATCTTCGTCTTCTTCGCTCTCCTCGCTCTCTTCCTCGCTTTCGAATTCCTTCGAGGAAGACTCGGCGTACGGATCTTCGCTGCTGCTGAAACTCGCCTCGGAGGCGGTTTCAGAGTTACTCATCTCTTCGGTTTTGTTGGAATCGGTGTCGGAATCGAACTCGGACCCTCTGTCGACTTCTCTGATGGTGCGAAGTCCCTTTTTCGCCTTTGCCAAATCCGCTTTACTGAGGTCTCGGAGCGGAATGTATTGTCGTCGACCGTCCATGGAGCGAACCATGTGATAATCGCGAGCGTCGACGCGTTCCTTACCCTTCTTCGCACTCTTCATGCTCTTCATGCTCTTCATGCTCTTCATGCTCTTCATGCTCTCCATGCTCTTCGAAGAGGGCAGTTCATTCCTGAAAGATTGCCCGCTTGTGTTCATTCGCGATAAAGATCGGTTGCGGAAGGTTGTGCTACGCAACTCGGACTCCTCTTCTGATTCCGTCCATTCGTTGGTGACCGTGTCAGACTCGTCGAGATAACGAGTCGTATTCGTACCAAACGTCATCTCTGAATCAGACATGGTCGCCGACATCTCAGCCATTTGGCGCTCACGAATTTCGTCTGGAGTTAATTCTCGCACCTTTACTTTTTTCAGCTTGCTCACGAATTCAGCCTCCTCGGCGCGCTCAGAGTCGCGCACCCTGAGCGGGTGCTCGTTGGTGGCGATGATGCGCTTTGAGTTCTGTCGACCGTCCAACACGCGAATCGAAAGACTGAGACGCACGGATTCGAGTTTCGACATCGTGCCACTCAGTGTGATGATCTCGCCCTTGAAGTTTGCGTTCGGTCCGTTGGGGTACATCGATTGTTTCGAACGCCCGATGTGCGCCTCCGAACCGTAATACAGAGGCGTGACGCCGTTGAGTTCAAACTCGACGCAGGGACGCGTCACGTGCGCGCCTCTGTAAGGCGTCAATCCGCGAACACCGAGTAAGATGATTTCAACGGAGATGGCTGTCGAACCGTACAAATCCTCGAGCGGCTTCACGGCGGAATTCAGCTTCATCATGGAAATGGATTTGAACGAAGAGTCTTGCACGCCCGCGTACGCGAGCAAACCTTGAGGCGGCATGGGAAGTAACTCGTAAAACATCAAAACATACCCACCGCCATCGATCGGTGACACACTCAAACCCTTTTGAGGGTTGAGCTGACGCATGGGGTACCACTGCGGCACCTGCGATAAAGCGCCAACTTCGTAGTTCGTGAGATCGTCGTAACGATCGGGGAACTGCGTATCCAGAGAAAACTTGGAGTAAAACGAAAGGATCGACGATGCGAGAACGCTGAAATTATCGTCACCGCGTCGTTCTGCTTCCATCGCGGCCGGGTGAATGAGTGGTATGGAGAGCACAGATAAAGGATCGTTGTCTCCCAAGAGACAACCTTCGTCTCTGTCGAAAACCATGAGATTCAGCGAGGGAGCCGCCCACCAAGCGATTCCGTTAAACTCGTGCCCCGCCCCACCGCCCCCCTTTCCGATGAATTTCTTCCTCTTATTTTTACCCTTGGAGGTGTTTTTTGACACAGCCATCTCCATGTCGTATTGCGCTTCGTCGAAAGAACCCTCAGAGTCGCTTGCCGCGTGCTGCACCTCTTCCATTCTCGTCGGATCTAGAAGAACACCACTGGCGTCCGAGTCAGTTTCGTCGTTATCGGTGACAAGAGTGCCATCCGGTAACCGTATTTTGTCCTTGACGATGAGGGGAAGATCGACTTGGACAAACATTTCTCTGAACCAAGACGGCGACGTCGTCGAGTTGACGACGTGAGTCTCCGCAATGTTTCTACCCACCCTCAACACCGCGAAAGGATCGCTCGATCCGTGCGCGTCGGCGGCGGGTAAGTCCCGAGCTTGGTACAACTCCATGCGAAGCATGAATGGTCTCGTCGGAAGTGGTTCGACGAACTCTGCCTCCAAGTTTGCCGCGACGCGTTCGCCTCGCGTATTCGCCTTGCGTTCTAAATCGTCTCGCCGATTCGCCGCCGCCGCTTCCGCGTCGGAATACATAGACATCGCTTCCTCCACGTCTCCCATGTCTTCTACATGATCACCCGCGTTGTGTGCATTTTTACCAGCAGATGCTCCTCGGATCATGAGTCGCAGCAGCACCTGGCCGATCGGTTTCACGTTTTCAGCGCGTCTACTGTGGAACATCTTGTGGTTACTCAGCGCGTCTGATCGAAGCGGGAACCATCCCTGTACCGTCCATCCGTAAGGGAACTCAGCACTGGTCGGAGACGCGATCGGTCGATGCGTTTCATTCACGGGCATCAGCTTCGTCACTGGAATGCGACAGAATCCCACTCGTCGCGTTCCTTTACCGGAAAGAATGTTTACGTTGACGAAGATGTCTGGCGCACCCGTACCAGCCAATGGACCTTCGTAGGGTGCCGGGAGCCTGACGAGAAGAGGCGCGAGCGTGCATTGCACCCTGGCGTAACACTCACCCATGAGTGATCCGCCTTCCGCGCGAAGTATCACCGAGGGCGACGCGTTGGATTGGAGGCCCATGCCGACGTCGACGGAGAGCATCTTGCCCACCGCGTTGGTTTGGAAGAGCTCCACGGACATGACTTGTGAGTGGAGGAAGCAGTGCCATTCTCTCCCCATCTTTTCAATCACCGGCGGGATGCACTTCTTCGCTCGCATGTATTTATTCTTTCTGTTCTCAGGTTCCAGCGTGAATGACATCAACGCTCTACCTCTATACGCGGCTCCCTCGACGTAGCCGGCGTTCATTCTCTTCGCTAGTTTCGACATTCGACTGAACAAAGCCACCTCCATGCCGCGTAAACCGCCATAAAAGCAATACCACTTGGGTTTGGAGTACGCCTTTGGTCGATCTAAGATATCTTTCAGGCTAATCGCGGTCGACGCGACGTGATCGTCGGCGTCGAGAACGTCTCTGTCCATGACGCTCATGCGTAACGGCGGCATCGACTCGATGCCCGCCTCTCCACCTGGAACCGCTAGTCGCATGACGAGCTCTTGGTTCCAATCTGGATTCGCACTCGTGATGATGCGCGATTTTGCCTCCTTCGCCGACCCACAGTTGATCTTGAGATAGGCGTCCAAGCCTCCGGCACCGAATCTATCCATGCGCGGGAATTCCCTACCGTTGTACAGACTACACTTGAGCGTGTATGTTTGCACGTTTTTCCTCCTATTTTCGGCTTCTTCTGCCGCTAACTTTTGCTGCGATTTCCTTTCCGCGCGTTCTAACCGCTTGGCGCGCTGCTTTTCCGTCTCAAACGTCCCCACTTCGACGACGTCGCCCTCCCCGTCGCTAAATTTCTCATCTAGATGCAACGGCGGCGCGTCGCCCTCGTGCAACACAGTCACGCACATGCACAGCTCGCCCTGACTCCCCGAACGTCTACCCGAGAAATCCGTGAGCGTGAACCACTCGTTCCAGTACTCGTGCCCTTGCGACAGATACACCGCCGCGAGATTGACGTCGATGCTCCCGATGACCATGTCCTTGCCGATTCTCGACTTGTCGCACACTCTCACCACGACGTTACACGCCTCGAGTTCATCCGTCGCCACCTCCACAGTGTCAAAGTAAAACAACTGATTCCACAACGGCGACGCCGTCTCTTTCTCCACCACCGTTTTCCGCTTCTGCGGGTCGAAGCCCGCGCGCTCCAGGTACACCTTGCCCACCACGTTGGGCAAACGATCCGCGTGCACGGTCTGCGTCTTCAACTTAAAACTCATCAACGTCTGGAAGAAATTAAACGCCTGAATCGCCTGCAAGTTTTTCGCCTCCACCAATCGCACCGAGACCGTGTACCGACCCGCGGGCGTGGTGTGTCTCGCGGGCTCGGCCAATTCCTGCGCATCCACGCCGCTCTCGGCATCGCGCCAAAACCACCCCATGACGCGAGCGCGCGACCCTCGCGCGCGCGACCCTCGCGCGGACGACCTCGCGCGCTCGACCTTCGCGCCCTCGCGCGCGCGTGTGACGCGTCGTCGCCGACGAGGACGCGACGGACGCGACGCGTCCCGAAGGGTGTTCGCGACGACGTGCGCGATATGGATGGCGTGTCGTTCGACAGACGGTGTATACACCTCCTTCACTATGGACTTGATCTAAACGATGGGTCATGACTCGTCATGTGTCCCTCAGGCCGCGTCCCCGCGCGTCGCCCCCGCGCGCGCGCGCGCACACGTCGACGCGGCGAAACGGCGACGATTCCCTCGCCGACGGCGCGGACGACGACCATGGAAAACCGACGCGTGATCCTGTGCGTGGACGCCGCCGTGGCGATCGGGGACGACGGCGCGCGAGCGAAGATTCGCGACGCGCTTCGAGACCTCGACGGCGCGGACGACGTCTCGAGGACGACGTACGATGAGATCGACGACTCGGTCGTCGCGCCCAGGGAACCACCGCGCGATGGATTTTATGTCGCCGTCGTGGACGGGGAGGGGGCGACGCGGGCGGGAGCGGCGGCGCGAGAGGCGTTGCGCGCGGGCGGGACGTGCGCGGTGCGCGTCGTCGACGACGGCGCGCGCGGCGGGGGCGACGACGCGAGAGACGCGCTCGTGTTGGCCGGATTCACGGACGTCGGCGCGAGTGAGGACGGTGTGGTTCGTGGGAAGAAACCTGATTGGGCGCGAGGGACGTCGTTCGCGCTGAAATCGCGCGAGGCGAAGACGCCGGCGAAGACGACGGGCTGGGGCGACGAGGGCGCCGACGACGAACTCATCGACGAGAACACGCTGCTCACGGAATTAGACGTCAACTCGAAACCGGTCAAGTACGATGATTGCGAGATCGGCGCCGGGAAGAAGGCGTGTAAGAATTGCACGTGCGGACGCGCCGAGGCGGAGGCGGCGGAGGAGGAGGTGAAGCCAGAAACCTTCGTCAGCGCGTGCGGCAACTGCGCGCTCGGCGACGCGTTTCGGTGCGCGGGATGTCCGTATCTCGGCCAGCCCGCGTTTAAGGATCAGGAGGGGACGAAAGTCGAGCTCGATCTCGCCGACGACTTGTGATTTGAAACTTTTTCTCTGTACAACGCCGTCGCGGCTCGCGTCCCGTCTCTCCCGTCGACCCCACACGCTCGCGCGCGAGACCGGCGACGCGCGATGTCGTCCACCCTCGCGCCCGCTCGCGTCTCTCAGACGGCGCGCGTCGTCTCCGACACCGCGCCGTCGCGCGCGCGTCGCGCTCACGGACGCGTTCGAGCGCTCGGACGAGCGGATGCGCACGATGCGGACGAACGCGCCGAAGCCTCCTCGCGTCGCGCCCTCCTCGCCTCGGCGCTCACCGTCGTCGGTGCGTCGACGTTCGGTCTACCGGTTCCCGCGCGCGCCCAAGCGGGACTGACGACGTACGAGGACGCCAAGCTGAAGTTTTCTGTGAGCTATCCGAGCGACTGGGTGACCCTCAAGGGGGCGACGCCGGCGAGCGAAGAGGTGCTCGGAGGCGGCGCGAGAGACGTGTGGACGATCGCACCGACGAGTGAGAACGCGAGAGACGTCAACGTGACGATCGTGGCGACGCCGGCGGGGGCGGATTTTACGAAGATGGGGTCGTTGGGCGACGCGTTCGGTTTCGGATACGGCCTCGTCGTTCCGTTGAATAGGCCAAAGGCGAAGAAGGGACGAGAGGATCGCGTGCAGTACGCCGAATTGGTGGATTCCGTGGCCAAGGGTGATTACTACAAGGTTGAGTATACCTTTGAGCGACCGTCGGCTGGAATTAATTCGGTGTTCTTCGTGTTGGCGGGACTCGGGTACGACGGCCGAGTCGGTCACCTGTACACGGCGACCGCGCAATTTCCGCGCGGTGAAGAGGAAAAATGGCGTCAGACGGTCGAGTCGATCGTCGATAGCATCGTGTATCCGCCGACGCTGTACGGATGAACGTCATCAACGTCACGGACGAGCCTGCGCGCGCAACGGCAGCTTTAGTATCACTGTAAGGATTTATATGAACGCAGCAACTTGCGCATACCACGTCTGCCGCGCGCTCGAGCACCTCGTCGCACGGACCGCCTCACGGCCATTCGTACGTATGTTCTGTCACGCACCACGCGAGCGAGCTCGATTCCGCGAGAACACGTCTCGATTTGCGCCGACGTATCGTTAACGTAGAGCACGAGCGGCGACTCCAAAAGCTGCGTCCCGACCGGTTGCAGCTCTATCTTCGACATGCCGGGCTCGGAGGCATCCGTCCAATTGAAGATTGACCCATCGATCGTGACGAACAGTCCGCGATACCCGACCGAGACGTTTCCGTACGCGATGTACTGCCGAAGAATTTCTTGGACGTATGCTTTGTTTTCTCGAACAGTTTCGTTGCCGGAGAGTCCGAGCGCCTCCTTCCAGTATTCGATCTCGGCCTCGAGAGCGTCGTCTTTGGGCACAAAAAATGTCAAATCGCCCGTGACTTCGTAAAACAATCCTCCGGGCACGACGAGCTCGTCGAGCCCGCTGAAGCTGGCCAGTTGGGCAAAGAGACTTTCGGCGCCGCCATGCCGCGCCGACGCGCCGATGACGACGTTGACGTCCGAACAGTTGAGAGTGTGATTGTTGGCTCGTGCGAGCGTCGGCGAGACGAAGAACGCAAGTAAGGCGACGATGGCGTGCGATAGCATGGTGAAAAGTGAGGTGTCCATGGGATTGGATGCGAGACGAGACGAGATTGATTCTAAAGAATAAATTGTCAAATACAAGTCAGCTGACGTCGCGTCGCGCGCTAAGACGAATTACGCTTCCGCTTCCTTCATGATTTGCTCGGCGACAACCTTCACCCCCATGAGCACGAGCGGCACGCCGTTACCCGGACGAGTCGACGCTCCAACGAAGTGCAAACCGTCAACGACGGGGGAGTCGAGTTGCTTGATGCCCGTGCGCACCGGCGGGCGGAACGCAGCGAGTTGCAACAAACCGTGGGACAAACCAAACACGGCACCGTTCTTGATGTTGAACTTCTCGCGCCATTCGCTGGGCACGGTGACAGATTCGTGAGCGATGATCTCGGAGAGGTCGCCGTGACCAGCCTCCTTGAATCGACGCAAGATGGCTTCGCGTCCGGCCTCGATGAGATCGGTCTCGCTCGGAACCGGAACGCCGCGCTTCTTGCAGATGTCCTCTTGTTCCTTGATGTTCGCTATCGGAAGCAAAATCATGAGGGAGGCGCCGCCCTCGGGAGCGCACGTCTTGTCCGTGTACACCGGGTTGTGGCAATAAAAGTTGTGTTGTCGCGGCGCGGCGAAATCGTCCACCGTTGCCGGACGATCCCAGCTACCCTTGTAGTCGCCAGACAAGAAGACATTGTGATGCAAAAGTCCAGGAATTTCCTTCTTCAAGCACCAGTTGAATTCGAGCACGGAGCACGAGTACTCGGCGTTGTCCCACTTTTCGCTCTCCTTCTTCGCCGGCTCGCCCACAGAGTCGAGCATTTGGTCCCAAACGCACGGCAAATCGGGGTTCGCCACGACGACATCGGCTTCGAGCACTTCACCGGACGCGAGACGAACGCCCGTCACCTTGCGACCGGTGTGCGCACCGCCCTTCGCCGAGGCCAACCCATCGACTTCCTCCGTCACGATTTCAGAAACCGCGCTGTTCAAGCGAACCTTGGCGCCCTTCTTCTCAGCGATCGCGAGTAAGCTTTCACGAACCTTGGTGAAACCACCCTTTGGATACCAAACCCCATCCGTGAGCTCGGTCGCGGCGAGCAAAGAAAACACGCCCGGCGCGTTGTACGGGCTCAAGCCGACGTACAGCTCTTGGTAGGAGAAGAGCGCGCGAAGGCGCTCATCCTTGAAATACTTGGCCATCTGGTTAAACTGCGGAAGGAGCAAATCGACCGGGTTCACGGCGAGCGCGAGCGGTCCGACGCGAGAGAGATCGACGAAATCTAAAATGGAGTTGGCGTCGCGCTCGATGAACGCGGCGACGCCGTAATCCAAACTCGCCCGAGCCCGGCCGAGCCAATCGATGTATCTCCCACCGGCGCCCTCCTCGATGTCATCCAACTGCTTGCGCATCGCCTCGATGTCATACAACAAATCGAGCGTCGTGTGATCGCCAAAGTGCGCGCGATACGCCGGGTCCACGCGCTCGACGTCCAAGTAATCCTCCATCTTTTCCCCGACGGACGTAAACTGCTCCATGTACCGCTCCGGAAGCAGCATCAACGACGGCCCGGTATCGAATCGGTACCCCTCTCCACCCCCGGCGAACTCCTCGCTTCGGCATCGCCCGCCGACGTCCTCGTTCTTCTCCAACAACGTGACCTCGAATCCCGCGTTCGCCAACCTCGACGCCATCCCCAACCCCCCGACGCCACCACCGACGACGACGGCCGTCTTTCCATCACCCACGCCACCCGCGCGCGCGCGCGCCGCGTCGCCTCGCCGCGTCACCGCCACCGTCCCGACGCGCGCGCCTCGCGTCGCCTTCCCATCGCGTCCTCGCGTCGCCTTCCCATCGCGTCCCGCGCGCGCGTCCGCGCGCACCACCGCTCGCGCGATCGACATCGCTTCGCCGACGACGACGAGAGACGTCGTCCGCGTCTTCGCGCGCGCGAATCTCTCGCCGCGACCGAGCTCGGGGACGTCGCGTCGCGGATAAGTCGACGCGATCGCGCGGGAACAAGAGACAAAAACACTCTCATGCGTGTGGGTAAACAGTATTGAACCGTCACTCGTCGAGTCCTCGAGTGGACACCGGCACGCGACGGCGCGTCGGGCGACGTCGCGTCACTGTCCAGCACGCGACGATGTCCGCCGCGTTCGTCGCCGCGCAGAGCGCCCTCGGTGGCATGAACGGCGCCAAGCCGGTCGAGATCTCTCGACGAGGTGCGTTCGTTCGTTCTCGCGCGCGCGACTCGACGGGACGACGCGCGATTCGATTCGATTCCGCGGCACCGCGCGTGCGGCGGTCGCGAGGGGGGGCGCGCGTGGAGCGCGATGGGCGCGCGTGGGGCGCGATGCGAGGCGTGGGGAACGCGCGAGACGCGTGGGATGGACGATGTAAAATGAGAATGTTCGGTGTCGGTGACGTGCGGTGGTGGTGAGGCACGCGCGCGCGCGTGGTGGCGTCGGGGAAGAAGAGGCGCTTTTGAGGGTTTTAGGTCTTGACGCGCCGCGCGAACGCGAGGACTGACGAAACGCGACGCGTGTTTTTCGTGTGAACGTAGGTGTTGGCTTGACGTTCGGTGTTGAAACCGAACAAGGGAAGTGGACGATGATCCGTCACGCGAAGAAGAACCCGAAGCTTAACAAGCCGGCGGATCAACGCAAGGCGCTCATCCGCGGCTTGACCACGGAGTTGCTTCGTCACGGCACGGTCACCACGACCATGGCGCGCGCGAAGGCGATTCGTAAGCCGGTGGAACACATGATTCAATTAGCCAAGGACGGTGATGACTACAAGCGACGCATGGCGGAGTCGTTCATCTACGATAAGGAGGTTGTCGATGCGCTCTTCGAGCAAGCCCCGCAGCGCTACGCCGACAGAAACGGTGGTTACACGCGCATCGTGCGCACGTTGAGCCGCCGCGGGGACAACGCTGAGATGGGTGTCATCCGTCTTGTTTAAATGTCCTGTAACGAATTTGGCTTTAGCGATGCTTACATTTAATAGGTAAAACAACGATTATTTTCAGCACGCGTCCTCTCCGTCGAGCATCGTCCCTCGCATACGAATTCTCATCACACATCGCTTCATATTACATCGCGCTCAATCTCACTTTTTCTTTCTAGTCGTCGCGCTTTTCTTCCCCTTCTTCGGCTTGGGTTCCTCCTTCTCCCCCTCTGCGGCCCGGCGTTTCTTCTCCTTGTGTTCCTCCGCGAGTCGCGTTAACTCGGCAGCGCGCTTCTCCTTCTTCGCGATGCCGAGTTGCATAGCCTTGTAAAGCTCGCGCTTCTTTCTCGGCAGGAGCATGTAGGACATCTTCTTCATCTGCTCGTCGGACGAACCCTTCGCGAGTTGGTCTCTCATGATCTTATCCTTTTCACTGAGAGCCATGTCGGCGGTGAGTTTGCTCTTCGGTTCACCATCCGAGTCTTCGGAGGAGGATGCCTCGTCCTCGTCTTCGTCCTCGTCGTCGCTCTCTTCCTCGCCCTCGTCGTCGCTCTCCTCGTCCGCCTTTTCCAGCGACTTGGAGTAGGATACACCCTTCATCTCCGCCTCTAATTCCTTTCTGTAACGCTTCTCCTCCGCCATCGCCTCCGCCTCCTCGTCCATCTCGTCGTCGCCCGCGGCCAACGTCTTGACGAGCGGCACACCGGTTCTGATGGCGCGCGCCTCCTCTTGAAGCTTGAGCAGCGTCTTCGCGTACTCGGGCGTGTACCCATCGTCGTCGGCGCCGACGAACGGACTCAAGTGCGGCGGCGGCTCGCAATCCGGCGCGTACTCCCCGGGAGGAATCAACACGCGCCAATTCGCGCAGTCGCACACCCACTGCGGCTGCACGTACACCACTTTTGGATTGAGTTTCATGTTCTTCGTCGGTCTATCTATCACGACGTGCGTGATGCGCGCGTCATTAGCGTCGAACGGAGACCCCTCGCCGTCCCAGCACACCTCGCCTCCGAACGATTTGATGATAAAAATCATCATGTTTCTCGGCACCTCGCGGTTGATGAAAAAGACGAGACCGTCGAAAATCTTTGAGCACTCGCGTTGGTCCTCCGTCATCTCCCCGACGACGGTATCGTCGTCCTCTTCGCCCATCCCGTCGTCCTCTTCGTCCTCTTCGTCCTGGTGTTCCGCGATTAGCGCCAACTTCTCCTTCAAAGTCTGCGCTCGCGATTCCACCGCTCGCGCGGCGTCGCTCTCCGCCGGTAGCGCCGCGGCGTTTGCCGCGTCAGCCCTTTTCGCAATCTGGTGGACGACGGCGGCGAGACCGGCCGCGGCGTCGTCCATCTCCTCGTTCAACATCGGAGGGTACTGCAGACCGGCATCTTTATAGAGCTTAAAGTTCACGAACGACATTAAATCGTGATAAAATTCAAGAAAGGTGAGCATGACGCGATAATCGACGTCCTCGGGCATCGTTTGCGCCACCGCGTGCGGCTCGAGCCACGTGACGTCTTCACCCTCCACGTTTGCCTCGTAATAAATCCCCTTGACCGAGATGAACACTTTTCGCAGCGCGTGCGTGCGCATGCAATACGATTTGAATTCACGACTGAGCCTCTCAGACTTTTCCACCACCTCGGGCGCGATGTCGTGTCTGTTCACCGTCGGCAAGACGGCGAACAACGCGCACATGCACATCGGATCGTCTAAATCTCTCAACGCGTCCTGAAACGACGGATACCGTTCCAACACCAAATGACTCAACTCATACTGCGGCGTATTATCCCTCAATCGATCGAGCGCGACGTAATTTTGTTTCGCCTTGGCCCGCTTCAATTTCCTCGCGTACGCCCGAAGCTCTCGAAACTTTTCCAACAGCGGTTCGTGGTGTAAAAACGCGATATCCTTGACGTGATAATACGTCTTCCCCTGACCCTGCGTCTTCTTCTTCGGCTCTCGCGGATGTATCCCCTTCAAGATGCACAACCGCCGGAAATCCCCGAGCTTGAGTTGCAATCGATTGAGCGCCTGATTTCTCGTCACGTACCTCGACGCCGCCGATTTCGTCGTCCCTTTCTTCGCCTTGAGCACCTTTTTCGGGACCACCTTCCCCGTGGAGTTCACCGTGCGTTTCTTCCCACCCCCCATGGCCAGTCTCACCCCTTCCGCGCGCGTCTCCGTCGACGACCGTCTCCCGTCTCGCGCGCGCGCGCGTCTCTCTCTCTCTCGCGCCGCCGCCGCCGCCGCCGTCCCACCGCGTCGCCGTCGCCGTCTCTCGCTTCTGGCGCGCATCCTCCTTCACTACGACGCGAACACCTATACTCCGTACCCGAATCCTCCATCACGAGCATCACGAGCATCATCCGCCGCGCGACATCCCTCATCCGCTTGTCGACATCCATCCCATCCCCGCTGTACACGCGGGTATGTGTACCCCCCCCTCTCCACGAGTCACGACCCACGCGTATGCCCCCACCGTCTCCGCGCGCGTCCGACCGACCGCCGCGACCGACCGACCGCGCGACCGACCGACCGCGGGGTGCGGCGGAGACGTCGACGCGCGAGGAGGCGACGACGCGAGGAGACGCGCGCGAGGAGGCGACGACGACGAGAGGAGACGCGCGCGTTCGAACGGTCGGTCGGTGCGTCTCGTCGCGCGAGACGCGCGTCTCGCGCATTCATTCATTCATTCATTCATTCGCGCGCGGACGCGCGCGCGCGCGCGGGACGCGTTCGGGTGACGCGTCATGTCGACGACGACGACGACGCGAGGACGAGGGGTGACGTGTGAGATCACGATCGATGCGGCGGCGATCGCGTCGGCGGTGGGGGCGGCGACGAAAGGGATCGCGCGCGAACCGGGGGACGTGTACGCGTTCGATCCCGAGGAGGAGGCGGAGGGCGCCGCCGCCGCGCGCGAGAGAGCGCGCGAAAAGGGGAGGGGAGAGGGGAGCGCGTGTGAACGAGGATCGAACGGACGGGAAGCGACGACGAGTGAGACGGAGAGTGTGGTGATGCCGGAGGCGCGCGCGAGGCGATCGTTCGAGGGTGAGACGTCGAGAGAGGCGAAGGCGAAGACGCCGCGCGCGGCGGAGACGACGGCGCGGACGACGCCGCCGGCGAAAAAGCCGCGAGAGGGATCGATGGATGAACCGTACGCGCGATACGAGGAATTGTTCGGGGCGAAGGAGTTGTTCGCCAAGTCGAGCAGTCGAGCGCGATCGGCGCAGGCGGACATGTACATTCAGGATTACATGGAGAGAAACGTGTACGGATACGCGCACGCGAGCGTCAAGCGCAAGACGCGCGGCGGGCGCGGACACAGGCGAGGAAGGCGAGAGGTGACGATGGAGCGACGAGTCGTCGGTGTTGGACGTCCGGAAGATGCGTTAGATTTTGACGATGATGAAGAGCCGAAATGCGCTCGGAGACACGAGCCGTTGCAGGCTTTGCCTCCGTCCTTTACGGTGGCGCGAGGGGATAAGGTTCCGGACGGGGAATTGTTATTGAAGCCGACGTGGATGCAGCGTCGCGCGCATCCGGCCGCAAACGACGCCAATATGAAGGGATTGGAGGTGCGTACACTCAAGGTGAAGGATTCGTCGACGAAGAAGACGCAGGTGGGTAAACAGAGCGAGCCAAAGGGATTGATGACGGTGGCGGACGTCGCGCATCGCGCGCGCATGGAGGCGTCGCCGCTGCGCAAACGTTTCAAGGATGGCGCGAAGACCAAGCTCACGGAGACGAAATCCTCGCCGTTGCGTGCCCCGTCGTTGATGGGTAACTTGAAGATGCCCGGAACGATCTTTGACGGCGACGACTTTATGCACGAAAACGTAAATTTCTGGGAGACGATCAACGACGACCTTCAACTTGAACACCCCGAAGGGCTCGACGTTTTCGACGAGGGCGCAAGAACTCGAAGTCCGTCGCCTGGATTCGCCAGTGATGACACGGGATCGCCGAAGCCGACGAACAAGCAGAACACGGTCGATAGGCGACTCAGAGCGCTCGAAAAGAAGCTCTTGCGCGGCGATTTCCACAAGCAATCGCCCATGTCCGAGCGGCGTCTGGCGAACAGGTCGATTCCGAGTCGTGAGGGCAACGCCAACGCGAATCAGCGACCGAAGAGTAAGACTATCGATGACACGGCTCACAATAACGACGGTGAACACAAAAAGCGTTCGGTATCGGGTGGAAGCGATGGACATCAAAACGCGACGAGTCTTCCGGAGGCGTCTGTTCAAGCCGAGATGCAATCACTCAAGGACACCATCTTGGCACTTCAACGGCGTCAAGATGAGTACGAGGTGGAACGCGCGCGCCACAAGAAGTATTTGCACGATTTGTCTCGCATGCACCAAGAGCACACGAAGAGCTTGGAGAGCATCATCGACGCCTACCAAGTTCGACTGCAGACGATGTCGCCGCAGTCGCCTCGCGCAAGAGATAGGATCATGTCCACTGCGAGAAACACCGGAACTCCTCGCACTGCGCCCAGGCTTGAGCAACGAGCTTACGATGAATTGAGTGGCGAACATCACGCGGGTCTGTCCGATCGATTCGATCGATCGATGCGGGCGCGCGGGCCGTTTTCCGAACCTCGACACAACACGAATCGATATCACGACTACGACGCAGTCGTCGGTCGAGAGAGACAGATCAACCGAGAACAGGCCGCTCGTCACTACGAAATGATTGCCGAACTCGCGACTGAGTGTTCCAATCGACACAACCGATGGAATCTGTAGACTCTTGTATTTTTCTTGGGGGGGGAGGACGTCGACACGTTTTCTGGCGCGCGTCGCGCGAGACACCGCCGAAGTCTCACGTCTCACTACCCTCACACATTGAACATTATTTCCATACAGCATGTAGCAAACATGAATTATAACATATGATCGAATTGAATCCACGCACACGCATCGCCCGATTGGTCAGACTCGAATCGATTCTCCCGCCGACGTCTCGGCGTCTCGTTTCGTCTCGTCTCGAAAAATATGCACACATCTTCACATCGCGCCGTGCACCGCGCGCGTGCGTTCACCCGCCGCGCCGCACCGCACCGCGCACGCACCGCCTCCTCCTCCTCGACGCCCCGTCGTCCCTCCTCGTTCGACGCGCGAAGACGATCGTCAGACATGCCGCGGTCTCGAGAAAGTTTCGCCTCTGAGCAGTCAGTCGAGCAGGAAGACTCCGACGACGAGTCCTCGTCGCACGCGCGTCGCGCACGCGCCGACGCGAGCGGTACCGGTCGAGATGAAATTCACGCCGACGTCCACCGCTCGTCGATGGACTCGTCTCGCGAGATGACGCCGGCGATGAGGACGCTCGCCGACGAGGACGCGTCGAAGGCGGCGGCGGAGCTCAGGGCGTGTTTGAAACACATCTGCGTTTGCTCGTGTAATCTGAGCAGGTTCGAGGGACATCAGTCCATTCTGACGACGTGCGTGAACATGCTGGATCGCGAAAAACGCGAGATCGAGGAGACGGAGGCGCGGGTGACGAGAGAAGACGCCGAACCTCGCATGCGCGCGTTGCAGTGCATACGATTTCATTTGGTGGAGAGCATGATGCGAAGCGGGGTCATGAATGGGTTTTCGTGCGTGACGACGGCTCTGGCGGTTCGGTACCTCGACGTTTTCTTTTTGACCAGCGGTTATCCGGTTCGAAGCGATTGTTCGTGGATGTATCAGCTCGTCGCGTCGGCGTGTATGTTCATCGCGTGCAAATTCGAGGAACCCGTGCAAAACATCCAATCGAACGTGGGATCTCGATTACAAATGGCTAACGACATCTCGTTCGACATCGGGACGTTGAAGAAGATGGAAACCATCGTTCTTCGTGAGTTGCGGTGGAACATCGCGCGCGTGACGCCGTTCAATTTTGTGCCGTACTTTTTTCATCTCCTCGATTGTCACGGCGCGGCGTGGCTGCCTCGACTCAGGAAGCCCAATCTTCACAGTCGAATCCTGCGCGAGGCTGAGGTGCTCTCGTGCATCGTATTGTACGAATGCGGCGTGTGTTGTCGATTCGAAAGCAGTGTCATCGCCAAGGCGATTTTGTGCATCGCATTCGCGAAGATTTCGGACGGAGTCATGGCTTCGATGGACATCGCGCAACCGCTCGCCGTGAACATTCTTCGAAAGATTCATCGGGACGCCCACGCAGATGATTTCGCCTCCACCGTCGAACAAGTCATATTGTGCGTACGACACATCGAAACACTCAAAGAAACGCTCGATGACATATTCAACGACACGTCCCAATCGGGAGAACAAGCGCAATTGCAAACGACGGCGACGCCCGTCGCCTGATGACCCCTCGAAATGCTGTGCGAATACGACGCTTTGCGCGTCCGCCTTCACTTGGCGTGAAGGTCGGATCTAAAAATCAACCTTGATATGTATAACGTAGCGGAGCGACATAACGTTCGAATCTTCCAATCATTATCCTCTGGACCAAGCTCCATGAGCACAAGCGGAATGCAAACGAGCGACCAACAGACGGAGAAGAATATGGTCGTCGAAATGAGGAATGCGAACTTGCTGAAAAATGCCAGCGTGCACAACCACAGGATCGAACCACTGATCGTGGTCGAGATCGCTGAGGCAACGATCGATGTCCCCATGGTCGTCAACGCGTAGCGCGTTCTTTCGCGGCGGCCGCGGCGGTCGGATGGCGCCTCTACGTATGCGTTCCCCAAATGAATTCCGTAGTCGACACTGAGCCCGATGAGAATCACCGCCGCGATCGTCTCTCGGATTCCCAAGTTCCAGTGCATACATTTGTAAATGCCAAGTCCGAGGACACTCACAACTACGCCGGCGACGCACGCCGAACACGTTGAAGCGATCAAGAGATTTCCGGTGCTCACGCAAAGAATGAGAAATGCCATGCAAAAACAAATAGATATACCCTGAAACGTGTTCTCCACCAAGGTTTCTTGCATTCTCATCCACGTCCAGGCGACGTACGCCGTCTGAGAGCCGCTCTTGACGCCTTGCGGCGCCGCGCTGTTGAAATCGCCCACCAAACGTTCAAACGCGTCGTAATACACGCGCGATACAGACGCCGGAGCTTGGAGAGGCAGAGTTGAAGTCGCGCTCACTCTGAGGAAGAAGAGGTTCTTGGGCTCAGAAGTATCACGGAAGCCTATGTCGTCTGCAAAGGTCGACCCAGACGCACTGGTTCGGAAGTCCCACAGGCGATTGAGAAACTCTTCGCGGGGCACGGGGAAGTGTTCCGCGCCGACGTATTCGCGAAACGCTTCCATGAAACAGTGCACGTCGCCCGTCAACGCGTTGTCGAAACATCCGCTCCTGGGGCAAGACGCGTGCCGAAGAGCGGCGCAGCTGTTGAGAACGTGCATTTGAGCTGCTTCGGACGTCGCGTCGAACTCGTCGTCGAGAAGCAACCGGCCTCGAGAATCCAGATTCCATCGATTGACACCGGACGTGTCCACGCCGGCGAGCCCCCAAAACACGTCCACGCGAACCTTGCTATCGTCGATAGACCGCATGAACGCGGTTTGCTCCCTATCGCTAAACTGTTGAGTCATGTGCTTTGAACTGTACCATCGTTCGAGCTTTGACGGAGTCTCGAGCCGCAGGCAAAATTTGGCCGCCACGACGAACATCGCGACGAATCCGCAAAGGAGACCGAGACGCAACCATCGATGGTCGAGTGTGCGATAGAACGGGCCGTGGAAGAACCGTTCGATCGCCCCCATCGAAGACTTCGAGTCATCGCTCTCGTGGCGTCTGAGCACTCGAGTCCACAGCGTCATCGGCTGAAAGTGACGCGCGTATATGACGAGCGCCGGCGGAAAGAGGAGAACGTGTACCGCGAACATGACGCTGATCATGGTCGCCGACATGATACCGAATCCCGCGAGCGGCGTGATGCACGACAATGCGGTGGCCAAGAACGCGCCAGTCGTCGTCAGCGACGTGACGAAGATCGCCTTCGACGCCCGTCGGCTGCTATACAGTAATCGATCCGAGAGAGATTCTCCGACGCCCGGTTCGTGCGCGCTCTGACGGTAGGCGTCAAAGTAGACGAAGATGTCGTCCGCGCCGATTCCCAACAGAATGAAAATCGACAGCCCCGTGATGTTTCCGACGTATTCGATGCGAAAGATCAATCGATAGATCACCAACGCGATCGGGAACGATATGAGTATTTCGAACATGCCCACGAAGGCGATGAAGAAGGATTGCGTGTTCACGGCGACGTAGAGCCACACCGCGCCGATGGAACCGATCGTCCACGCCAAGTCGCTAGCGATGACGCGCGCGGCGTCTTTTTGACGAAGGAATTCAGCATCCCATCGCGTGATCAAAGTTGCGGGTGGGTCGGCCACGGCGGGTGACATGTACGGACTGGAGACGATGCTTCCCGACATGCCGAATCGTCGGAAGAGCTCCGACTCGATGGGATCGAGAAATGACTCAAGCACTCTGTCCTGCGCCTCGGGTCGATCCGACGCGCTCATGAATCCGTTGAAAGGCGTGCCCATGAAATATTTCGCGCGCGTGATGCCGACAGCGTCGGTTTCCGGGTCGAAATTTCCGAGAAAGTATCCGAACGCGCGCGTGTCGTTGGCGAAGACGTCTCGCACCACGGCGTCGAGGTCGCTCACGAGTTCGCCCTCACCGTCGTAGACGACTTCCCCGTCGGCGCCGATTGAAGGGAAAAAGTACTTGATCGGTGATAACGGAGGCACACATCCCAACGGCGCGTTCGACGCGACGTCGTACGCAATCTGACACCACGCGTCGTACCTCGACGCGACGACGCTTTCGAGCTCGCGCATCTCCAATACATTTTCTCGAGTGAACACGCTCTTCCCCGGCGCGGAGGACTCCCATTGGAACACAAACGTACCGAGTTCGTTTAATTGACTCCTCTCGAGCGTCTCGCTTCCCTCGAACGCGTGCCTACGCGCGCCGCGATCGCGCGTCAGTCGTCGCCTCGAACGCGTCGCCTCCCCCCCCATTCCCCATCCTCTCTCGCGCGCGAACGAAAACCACCATCCACCCCTCACTCCGACGCCACCCTCACTCGCACACGCACTCTCCCAACGTTCGCACCGCCGCCTCCCCCGCATCCGCTCGCATCGTCGCCTCATCCCTCGCGATGACCCACTCTCGCGCCCTCGGCGCGTCGAACCTCGCCAATCCCCCGACCACCGCGCCGACGCCGCACGCCACCGCGCCGCCGACGATCGTCATCGCGCACGACCACGGTCGACGCGTCGCCGTCGCCGTCGCCGTCGCGCTCAATCGCCTCATCCCCGCCCTCGCGAGACGCTCTGCGGACGACTCGCCTGTACCTTCCATGAAGCGTCGATTCGGGTCGCGCGCGCGTCGGAGAGATAAAACCAGTAGTCGGACACACGGTACATACACGCCGAGGCTGATTCGACCGACGATCTCGATCTCGACCGCCGACCGTCATCTCGACGCGCGCGGGACGAACGGACCGACGAAAAGGGAGCCGAGACGCGCGGGGGACGCGCGACGCGGTCGTCGCCGACGAGCGCGCGCGCGAGCGGACGGATTCGTGGGTGAACGCGCGCGAGATTCGATTGGATTCGATTTGATTCGATTTGATTCGATGGCGCCTCGAGGGGGATCGCGCGCGGAATTCGACGGCGGTGCGCGGGGTATGCTGTGGGCGATCGAGGAATTGGCGAGCTCGGGTGCGGATGAATCCCTCCTGGTGAGTCTCCTGAGCGCGTTCGCGGGGTCGACGCGGTCGGCGGAGGAGTTTCACGAACGATTTCGCGCGCACTTTCGACTGCAAAGCGCGCGGCGCGCGCTCGAGACGTCCAAGATGACGCTGAAGGATGCGATTCAAACCTTGGAGGCGTGTTCGGCGGCGTGTTATTCGATGAACGAGCGCGTGTTGGAGCTGGATTCGCCGGCGACGCTGATGTACTTGGAACAGTGCCTCGCGACGGCGGCGGACGCGTTGGCGGCGGAGTGGCGCAAGCCAAAGGCGACCAAGGCGACCGTCGGGAAACTGCACGAAAAGTTGTATGAAACCCTGGCGCGCGGCACGGGAATGGCGAGATCGCAGTTCATGATGTCGACCGAGCTCGACGAGGAGCGACCGGCGTGGCGACCGAAGAACGCGCAGGGGGTATTGGCGGCGGTGGACGCGATGCTCGACGAGTTGCGCCGCGAAAAGACGAGCTTGGCGGTGTTGCAGGAGGATATGGCGGCCTCGCGCGCGCGCGCGACAGCGACTGAACGACGAGAATCGACACCGAGTCCGGTGAGGGAGCAATCGCGAGCGAAAACGACGACGAGTCCGAAACGCGCGTGGGGAGACGTCGGGAGGGCGGAGCCGCGCAAGCGACGCGCCGTGGCGACGGCGGCGGGTAAGCCGTCGCCGGCGAGAGTGGCGCCCATCACCACGCCGGCGAAATCAAAGTCGCGAATTGAGGACGACGAGAACGTTCCGCCGAAGTCGCCGTTATCGCCCGTCGAAAAGTTGCGCTCGACGTTCGGAAGCATCGGCGCCGTCGTCTCGCGAGCGATGAGCTGGAGACGACGATCCTCGGTGGATACGCCGCCGAAACGACAGGAAGAAGAAGAAGAGGAAGAGGAGGAAGAAGAAGAAATCATGCCGACGCAAGTGATTGACGGGGAGGAGGTCCACATCGACAACGTGCCCATTGCGCAGCTCCACATACCGACAAACGACGACGATGACATCGAGACGCACGGTACCCCGGGCGAGCGTCCCGCCCCCACGCCCCCGCGCGCGAACATCATACACCCCGGCACCGTGAAGAAGCTTCGTCGCCCCAAAATCACCTGGCGAGAGCAAGAAATCAACGCCCTGAAGAATGGCGTCAAGAAGCACGGCAAGGGCAAGTGGGCGCTCATCCACGCCCAATACCACGACGTCTTCAAAATCCTCGGTCGCACCCAAGTCGATCTCAAGGATAAATGGAGAAACCTGGAAAAGTCGGGACAGGTCGGTTCGTGAGCCGACGTAGCCACCATTGTAACGCTTTCATTTCTGTAACGCATCTCTTCTCTCGCGCGACAAAGCGTGTTACGCCGAATCGACCCGACGCCAGTGATCGTCGCGTCCCCGCGCGCTCGCGATCGTCTCGAGCGGTGATACCGCGAGAAATACCGCGAAAACGTCATCATGGACGCGTTCGCGCAGGGCGCGCGCAAGGCGCGAGCGGCGGAGGCGCTCCTTCGGGATGAGACGTCGACCGCTCGCGCCGTTCGGCGCGAAAGATTTCACAGCGCCGCCTTGATACTGACGCTCGGCGTCTTCGCCGTGGCGTTTTTGCTCTTGTCGCACGCGAACGTGAGTTCTCTTCCGGGCGCGGCGGCTATCGCGCTCGGCGGCGCGATGACGCGGTCGACAAAGCCCGCGGGACACGCCCGATCGGGGGTGTTGGCGAGTTTGGGCGTGGCGCCGTTCGCGAGAAACAAGCCTCAGTTGAACACGCCCGTCTTCTTCGTCTCCGTGGGCACGAAAGAGGACAAGAAAAACGTGGAGGACAGTTTACAGCGCATGGCGCTCAGAAGCGGGCTGGGTCCGGCGGAGTTGAAGCGCTTGGTGACGATTTCCAAGGGCATCGACGCCTCGGCGTGGCCCGACAACACGCACTTGGTCGAGTACGCCGTCAAGGACGTTAGAAAGTTGGCGAGTCAACGCGGCGCTAAGCTTGCGGAACTTCCGTGGCTCCAGATCATCGATCTTAGCAAGCAGACAAAGGATGGGAAACTTCCCGTCGAGTGGCGACGATTGGCGCACCACGTGGGATGCATGTACGCGCATTTATTCCAATGGCAGCTCGTCAAGGAGCGAGGGCTGAAGAAGGCTTTGATTTTTGAATCAGACGGCATCGAACACACCGATTTTCCGCTCGTGGAGACGCAGAAAGCGATCGATATGATGCCCAAGGACGCCGATCTTCTGCTCTTGTCGTTCGGCAACACGCACGGCGGCGACTTGGTGAAGGAGTGGAAGGGTCACGGCGACGACGGCACGCCCGTGGACGTTCACCTCTACAAGTGGGATAAGTTTAACGCGGTCGCCGGTCTACAATCCTACGTCATCACCGACCGTTTCGTGCGCAAGGTTCAAGCATACATGTCCCACTCGGGCGCCGACATGATCGACGCCTGGCTCGTCGGTAAAATGTGCGTCAACGGCAAGGATAAGGAGTGGAACATGCGAGGGCTCGGCGAGACCCAATTCATGCCTCCAGGATCCAAACCAATCATCAACTGTTACCACGCCACCACGTGGTCGTGATCATACGTCTCACTTTCACGCCTAGACCCTCTGTAACTCACACGCGACGACTGTAGCTCGCGCTCGCGCCGTTCCCAATTCTCCCCATTCGACGCCTCTCGCACCGCGTCACCGCGCGCGCGGTCTCGGGCGAGCCCATGGACGACGATGTGAGACGCGTCGATGCCCTCGCGCGTCCGCACGGCGCCCTGGACGTCGTCGTCTACGGCGCGCGCGGCATTAAATCATCATCCTCGCTTCGCATCTTAAAGCTGTTGTGCGTCGTCGAGTGCGCGGGCGCGCGATTCAAGACGCGGTCGAAGCGCACGAGAGGCTCGCCCGAGTGGCACGCGAGCGGACGATTGACGTTTCGAGCGCCCGTGCGCGTGGACGACGAGGTCGTGCGCGTGAGCGTGTGGGATAAACGAATGGGCGGACACAAGTGCATGGGAAGCGCGACGGCGTCGTTGCGCGACGTCGTCGCGGGGACGTACGCGAACGGTAAAAACGGTCCGACGCCGTGGAATTTAGCGCTCGAGGGGTGTAAGTATCCGGGAGCGAGCGTGCAGGTGAATCTGCGAATGGTCGGCGGAGACGCGACGCCGCGAGGCGACGAGCCGGGCGACGCGGCGGCGGCGACGACGGACGGCGAGGAAGATGTCAGTTTCGACGCCGAGGAACGAGCGAGCGGTGGAGGAGAGGAAGAGATGATCGTGCGAACGGTGATGACGCCTCTGAAGGAAACGCGCGAGGATGTCGAGGATACGAGCGAAGAGAACGCGGAGGGGAGCGAGGAGAACGCGGAGCAAGAAGACGAGGAAGACGACGAAGACGAGGAAAGCGACGAGTGGGCGGCGGCGCTGCGACCGTCGTCGCCGGTACCTTCGACGGATGATGCGGTGGAGCCGGAGATGGAGATGAACAAGAAGAAAAAGGTCCCCGAACCCAGAGAGTTGGCGTCCAAGTTTGCGGACATTTGGGCGGAAGATTCGATGGACGACGTCGTCGTCGTCTCGCCGCCGCCTCCGCCGCCAAGACCGCCAAGAATCGTCGATGCAAACTCAAGTGTGACCGAGAGGAATGAGAGTCGCGCGCGTTCGGAGGCTGAATTTCACACCGTGCGATACGTCAAGTCTCCGACGAAGCCGAAAGAGCCCATCGAAGAACCAACAGAAGAAGTCATCGTCGCAAACGCGAGCAATCATGCACAGTCTTCGCCCGAGCGCCCGATCAAATCAGCCATGAAAGCATCGCCCATGCTTTCCCCGATTCAACCGCGACATATTGAGAGCGAAGATGAGCTCGTCGCCGCCATGCTTTCACCCGGTCGGTTACACGCTCCCAGGGTGACGTTTGACGAACGCTTAGTGCGAACGCTTCCTCCGAAGAAGCAGGAGCCGGCGACGCCGCCGAAACAAGCGCCAAAGACTATCGCGAGTAGTAAAGAGAACGCGCCACCAGCGCAAAATCCGTCGCCGAGCGCGACAAAGGATGGCTTCACGAAGAGACTATTCGTCGAGCGGTCCAAGTCGCCCGTGAAACCGTTTGCGATGCCGACGAAAGCCGAATTGGACGAGGCGCGACGACTTCAAGTCATGTACGACAGAGCGGAATCGGTGTTTGCGTCGTGGTCGTGGTGATTGGTTGCCAACTCGTATATTTATTAGCGATGAATGTAGTTTCTAGGTCTGTTTCTAACGACGCCTCGCTCGACATCGGTGACGGACGACTTACGATCCGTGCTGCTTCTGAATTTGTACGACGTCTTCGTCTTGCAACACATGTTCCTTACCCACGCGTTGCGGACGGTGCTTCACGCTCGTGCCCCACACGAGCGCGTGCTTAAACGTTCGAATGATGGTCTTGTGTAACTTGTTGCAGAAATCTTCCACGCTGCACGCCTTCTTGTGCAAGATGATGGGTTCGTCAAAGTTCGGCTGCGTGCCGCGAGGCATCGTGTACACTCGAATCAAGTCGAGGTACTCCCACACTTTCTCCAACAAACCGTCCAGGTTCCACTCCTTCTCCGACGACGTCATGACATAGTGCTTCATGTCGTCCATGAGTTCGAGCTCTTCGAGCGACACGGAATCCATCTTGTTCACAGCGTACACCGCCGGAGTGTAAATACGGTTACCTTCGATGACATCGATCAAGTCTTCATCGGTACAATCGTCGTGAAGTTTGACGTCGGCGTTGTGAATCTTGTATTCGGCGCAAATGCTCTTCACCGTCTCTTCGTCCAACCACGTCGTCTCGCCGTTGTTATTCGGCGTGAAGGCGATGCCACCCTTTTCCTTTCTATTGAACGTGATCGCCGGAGGTGTTTTGTTCAGTCGAATCCCCACGCCGTGCAATTCGTGTTCAATCAACTTTCGATGCGTAAACGGCTTGACGGCGTCGAGGACGATGATGATCACGTCGCACGTCCGCGCGGTGGAGATCACCTGTCTCCCTCGACCCTTGTTATCCTTCGCCCCCTCGATGATACCGGGAAGATCGAGAAGCTGAATGCGAGCGCCTCTGTATTTAATCTACGTCGCGATGGAGTGAAAATCAAACACACATCCTCGTCAGTCGTCCCGCGCGCGCGCGCGCGCGTCTCTCTCGCGTCGAATACTCACCACACCCGGAACGCACGTCAACGTCGTGAACTCGTACGCCGCCGCCTCAGAGAACACCCCGGTCAATTTCGTCAACAGCGTCGACTTCCCGACCGAGGGAAACCCGACCAATCCCACCCGACAATCACCCGTCTTGGTGACGTCGAAGCCCTCGCCTTTGGGTCCACCCTTCGGTCCCGCCGCGTCGATCAACTCTCGCTGCAATTTCGCGAGCTTGGCTCGAAGCGACCCCAAGTGCGTGGCCGTCGCCTTATTCTTCTGCGTTCGGCTCATCTCGAGCTCGATCGCGGCGATCTTCTCCAAGACGGAGTCCGACATGATGCCGATGGATGGATCGCGTCCCGCGCCGTTCGCGCCGCTCGGTGGTCTCTATCGCGCTCCCCGCGCGCGCGTTCGATCGGAACACAAACGTTTTCGGCGTTCGTCCGCTTCGGCCTCGCGTCGCGCGTCGCGCGCGCGCGTGTGACGACGGATGGATGTCCAGCCGCCAGAGCCGCGCGCGCGCGCGCGCGCGCCGACGACGCATGCTCGTCCTCCCCGAGGACGAGCGCGCGATCGCCGACGAGCGCGAGCGCGTCGACGAGGCGCTCGCGTGGGGACGCGCGCTCCGCGGCGGCGACGGAGACGCGAGACGGCGCGCGCTCGAGGCGATGCTCGAGGCGACGCGCGGGGACGAGGAGTACGTCTGCGCCATCGGACGCGTCGACGGTGCGCTCGCGGACGTCGTGGTGGGGAAGTGCGGAGAGAGTGAGAGTCTCGTTGAACTGGCGTCGGAGGTTTTCGAGGCGTGCGCGCGGGCGACGCCGCCGGGGGCGTCGTTTCCCGCGCGCGGCCTCGCGCAGCCGGGGACGTTCGCGCTCGCGCGCGTCGGGTCGGCGCGGAGACCGTTGACGCTGCGGTTGCGAATGGTTCGCGAGCGTGGATTGACGAGGAGTGTGAGTGGGATGGTGTGGCACTCGTCGTTGGCGCTCGCGAGGTGGATCAGTCGGGAGGAGACGTTGTCGTGGACGCGCGCGCGATTTTTTCGAAAAGGTCGGCGGCGGCGGTGTTTGGAAATCGGAGGCGGCGCCATGATCGCTGGGATGACGTTCGCGGTGCAGTGTGGGGATTGGGATGTGGTGATGACGGACTGCGTAATGGACGCCGTGCGAAACGCGAGATATAACGTCGAGCGACTCGCATCGGCGAATCTCGAGCTGGCGGGTCTCGCTCGGCGCGCGACGACGGCGAGGTTGGATTGGAACGACGACGACGAATTTTATAAAGAAAACGCGCGTTCGTTCGACGTCGTGCTCGGAAGCGACGTGGTACACGAGGAACACATGGCGGGTGGGGTGTTTCGAGCGCTGACGCGCTATCTCGCGCCGGGAGGCGTCGCCATGCTCGTTCTCGCGGCGCCGCACTCGCGAGGCGGCGCGGAGACGTTTCAAAACATGTTGAGAGCGCGCGAGGATGAATTCATCGTGCGCACGCGACGGATAAAGAACGCAATCGTGTGCGTTGGCATGGAGGAGGAATGCGAGGACGTGCCGCTCGACGCGTACGTCATCGCTCGGCGCGACGGAGACGAGCGCTTCGAACCGCCCATGGAGGTATTAGACTGATGTGTAACAAAACAATGTAAGGTAGTAGGCGCGCATCGACAGAGCACACTCACGCGGCGCCGATGATGGACATGAGCGCGACTTGCACCACCGGAATAGCGACGAGCACGCTGCTGATGATGCCCGAGAGCGCGTACGCCAACGCGCAGTACGGCAACGCGTTCGGTTCGCCCCCCACGAGCGCGGCGGTGCCTAAACCATGCGCCGAGGCGGCGGTGGCGAGACCTCGCGTGATGGGATCCTTGGCGCCCACCTTGTTGAGAATGCTGACGCACAGAGAGCTTCCGATGAGACCGGTGAGGACGACGCCGGCGGCGGTGACGCTCACCATCTCCGGATGTCCGAGGAGCGTGGTGACCGGAATCGCGAGCGCGACAGTGACGGATCTCGGCACGAGCGCGGCAGAGAGCGCGGCGGAGAGTCCGAGCAATTTTCCAGCGAACGCGGTGGTGAACATGGCGAAGACAGAGGTGGAGATGAGACAGCCGAAAATCTCCACGGCGTGTCGAGCGATGATGCGTCTCGCCTCGAACACCTTGAACGCAAAGCTCAGGATGACGCTGCCGAGAAAGGTCATCAAAAGATCGCCCGCGCCGAGAAGTGAGATGGATTCCAACCCGAACGGCACGCCGGTTCGGTAGAGACTGAGCGTGCCCATCCATCCATCACCCGTGACGGCGCCGAGCGCGGCGGCGGCGATGTTGGACAAGACGGCGGTGGTGACGATGGGATTCATCTTCGCCTTGATTTTCGGCGTGTTTCCCACCAAGAACGAGCACACGGTGGCGGCAACCATGGTGATCACCTTGGCCGCGTTCTCACCGCTCACCATCGCGGACACCGCGGCGACGGCCAGCGCTCCTCCCCATAATTTATACACGTACGCCTCCGTCGGCGGCGCCGGTTTCCCCGCCGGTTGCGGCAACAACGTCGTCCCCGTCATCCCACGAATCGCGTTCGCGCTCGTCGCACTGAACGCGATCGTCGTCACGAATCCAACGACAACGATCGCGAGCACTTTCACCAGCGCGCTCGGCGCAATCTTCGTCACCACCAACGGCGTCACCACCAAACTCGGCACGTAAAACACCGGCAACCACGACGCGATCCAACTCAACGCCGGCGACACCGCCCCGACCATCTCGTTCGCCGCCTCTTCACCGACGACTCTCTCCGTCACCAACAGCGCCGTCAACACACCGAACATGCCGATCAACGCGCTCGGAAACGTCACGCCCGCCGCGCACAGCGCGTGCTCCAACCACTTATCCGCGACGAAGAGCCCGCCGACCGAGCCCGCGAGCTTGACGCCCGCGCCGAAAGCGGTGGGCGCGCTCGCGGTCGCCGACGCGGAAGAATCCGCGCTCGATCGCGCGACGACGCTGTGCGAACGACCACCGGTCGTCGCGCTCGAGCGTCGATTCGTCCGCGTCATCATCGCCTCGGTCGGGGACGCGCGGGACGCGCGCGAGACGACGCGACGACGCGACGACGCGCGAAACGCGGACGAGGCGACGACGAGGCGTCCGGTGAATGACGATGAGACGACGGCGTGCGACATGGAAGTCGATCGTCGAACGCGAGAGAGTGACGGGCGCGTGCATCCTTCGGTTGGGGGCCTGTCGCGTCGGCGGCGAAAAGTTCGAGGCGCGGCGGCGGAGGTTTGTTTCGTCGCGACGTTTGTTTGTTTACACGAGCGGTCACGTGGTGTTCTTGCGACAGACGCCCGGGTACCCCTTCCAAACTTTACCCACGTCTGGATGCCACCCGCTCGCCGCGGGACGAAGGGCGGGGTGGGTGTAGATGGCGCCTCCGAAATCCGCCGGCGGCGCGGCGGTGGCTTCGGAGAGCGGGACGCCCCACGAGGCGGAGGAACCGAATTCGTTGTGAATCGTGCGGTTGATTCGAGAGAGGTAGTAAGGGACGGTTGCGTAGAGCGCGGCGCCCTGAACGTACGCCTCTTTGCTGAATAAGACGCACGAGAGGAACGTTTGGGCGACGAGGAGGGAGAGGAGGACGAGCTGCGAAAACGTCAACCAGACGGCGCCGTTGGATTCGTACCCTCGTTCGTAGACGTAGAGGACGTGATAGCGCCAGATGACGAAGTTGGTGACGTAGAAGACGGCACACGCGATGGGTATGATCGGGGCGACGCACACGAACGTCAAACCGATGAGCATGACGAGCATGAAGACGCCAATCTCTCGACCCATGCGCACGGCGCGAGGCGAGTACAAAACCGTCTTGTCCCTCGACGTGCGCGCGCACTTGCCGCGTTTTTCACACCAAAACACCTCTGCGCCGAGGCAAAAGGAACCCGGGTGAGGGATGAGTAAGCGCTGGACCGGTAGGTAGACGGCGCGGAAGACGATGAAGAGCAAGAAGAAATTGCTGCTCATGGGTAAGACGCGGCCGAATTGCAACTGCACGTCGTTGACGGAGACTGTGTCGTTGAGCGTCGTCGTGAAGAGACTGATGGCGCCGCCGAAGATACCTCCGATCAACACGTTCACGGCGCCCCATGCCCAGTAAAAGCGTAAGAAGCGACGATCGGTCGCGGAGAGCGACACGTGCGCGTTCTGCTTTTGCACCAGGTACAACATGTAAAAGGAAATGACGAAGACTTCCCAAAGCGTCAGGAGCACGGGCGGGAGGACGCCGGAGATGAGCGCGGCATACACGCGCGCGTCGTCCGAACAGTACCAGTCAAAGAACTCACCACCGCCGAGTCTCGAATCCGTTTGGCGCACTTGACACACGCTCGTCACCGCCGTGGCGAACATACCGGTCGGGAAGAGCATGACGAGCAAGATGAGCGGCCACACCGTCAGCGCTCTGCTTCGATTCTCGTACGTTGTGTGTAAGAGCGTCTGCCAGTTGACGTCATCCGGCCCGGGCGCCGGAAAGGCACGATATACCTTGTGCGTGGCGCGCGATATTATGCACTGTGCCGCCGTGCTCGCGGCGAATTGATTCTCAAACACCGCGAATGCGCACGGTCCGGGAGACCCCTCCCACGTACATTTCCGCACTTCGACGATGGTCTGTTCGATCGCTTTCAGTTGAGTTTCTAATACCGCAATTTGCTCTGTAATTTCGAGCTTCTTCAAATGTTTCGGCGGTCGAAGGACGTCGACGAAATACTTTCTAAATGAAGTCCACTCGTGCACGACGCGCGTGTCGCCCATTCGCAACGACGTGAGGCCTCTGTCAAACTTGAACGCATCGACGGATTGACGATTCACCGATGGCATGATCCCCATGCGAGCCATCTGCATTCTGAGCTTTGTGATCGAGTTCTTGCACTCGTCGCGACTGTCCAACAGGGCGTCCACTGGCCGATGATCGAAAATTGGTATGAGTCCGCGGAATTCGCCGCCGTAGATGTACTCGAGCGTCGTATCGACTTGTCGCAGACCGCGCACGACTGATTCTTTTCCCTCTTCGTTCATTACGCGAACGAACGGTATATTTGTGATCAGAACGGTGTAACTCGAAGCCCACACGCTCACGATTTGTTTCGTCTTTTCGTCGTAGGCGTTGACAGTTCTCGTGCAATCGACGTCGGGCACCGCCGCGGGCGCGTCGTTCAAGTGTTCGCCGGCAAAAATCGAAGCGCGACTGACTGGCGAATTCGCGTCGATCAGAGGCTCTGGTTGATTGTCTGCGAAGAGATTACGCTTCGCCTCATCCATCTCTTGATTCGTAGGCGCCCTGAGGGCGTCGGCGTCTTCGTTTTCGACGCCCTGATGAGATTGAGGATTGTACTCTTTGGTGATGTCCAAACCAACCCACCAGTCGTGCGTGATAGCGGTCTCCGCGCGAACTTGCGCGCCTTCGCCGCCAGTTCCTCCCGGCACGACGGCTTCTCCTGCATTTTCTCGGAATTTGACACGCTGAAGCGCCTTTTTCACAGCCGGCGTCAGCGTGACGTCGGGAATGTCTTCTCTCGTCGGGGCGCGAACGTGTTTCGTGCGACGAGGGGATTTCGTCGGGCTCACGAGCCACGTCATATTCTCGGAACTCCCTCCGGGACGACTGCGTTCGGGATTCATGACCCCGTCCATCAACGTTCTTTTGGTAAAATCGTCATCCGATACTACGCGCTTGACGTCGCTCACCGTCGCCGACTCCTTCGCTTCGCGCGCTTTAATGCTTTCACTCATGGATGCTGGCATCGCGCCGAGCGATCCGAACGAGCCGAGACGTATTTTTCGTCTTTCTGCGCGCTTTTCTTTGTTCGGAGGCTCCGAAACGGGAGGATTCACGCTTAAATCTAATTCTTCAGAGCCTTCGCCAGACGTGAACGACGTGAAGTGCTTCGATTCGGTGACGGGTCCAGGCTTCGTCAACGTCGAACCAGTTCCACTCGTTGAAGGCCCGCTGGCCTCAGGCGGCGTTGCTCTTGTAAATCTAGCATCCGATTCGACAGACTGCGGAGAAGGAATCAACGCGCCCTCGCCTTTCAAGGTTTTCACTACGTTTCCCTGCGCTTGGGAAGGGGAGACGTGAAAGCTCACACGGCGGGACGAAAGTCTCGAGAACGGAGACGACTGCGTCGCCCCTATGGGTGACGTCAGCCGACGTCGCCCCACGTCGGGAGCCGGTTCATCGCCTATGTGACTACTCACTTCTCTCGCAGACATGAACGCGGGCACGGCCTCCGACTGAATCTCCGACCTCTCCGCGTTCGCGTTCATGGTCGTCATGCGTGTCAACCTCTTCGCCGTTCTCGATACGATGTTCCCGTTCTCTTCTTCTATTTCATCCATCGCCGCCAGCGCGTCGCATGCGGCATTAATATCGTCCGAATTTGCGCTCTTCATCTTTCGCAATTCGTCGTTGTCAATCTCCGCCCCCGCGCTCGTCCCTTGCAAGAGCATCTGTTCGACGAAATTCGAAGGCTGATGCACCACTCGCCACAGATTAGTATCCCCTCGCGTGGTAAAGTACAGCGTCCTAAGCAACACGAACGTCTCACTATGTTGTCTGAGTAACCATGTCGCGTATAAAACCACCAGCCACAATCCGACGACGTGCAACCAGAGCACCTCGCTCTTCGACTCGATGTTTGCCACCGTCGTCAACAACAATCCCATCGGACGCTCTGCGGTGACGTTCACGTTCGAGGCGACGAATGAAGCGTGTTGCAACTCCAGATCGTTCCCGTACACGTGCACGGGCAACAAGATTATCATGGCGAACACCGCCAGCGGCACGAAGAGCTGCAATCCAAACTGACACACGCGTAAAAACGCAAACGCGTCCAATCCCGCCGTCGCGATCAGCGTTCGGTCGTCCACGAGCAATATGTGCGGAATCCATCCAAAGTAATACTTCAACAAACGATTCCACGCCCCCTTCTTCCGCGCTTTCGACGTGCGTTTCGTCCTAAACGGCGGCGGCGGCGACGTCAAGTTTCGCAGCCGCAGACGTCCGAAATAAATGGGCATCTCGTGTCGAATGCGTCCGAACAGGAGTAATCCCGCGAATGCGATCGTGGCGTAGATACCCAAACTGCGCGTCGCCCGACGACGCGTTCACCGTCAGTCATCGCTCGTCGCATCGCGCATCGCGTCGTCCCCGAGGCCGAGTCCTCCACGTGGCGCACAACGGTCGCCTCTTCTTCGCCGCCCGCGCGCCCTCGTCTCGCGCGCGCGACCGCTCCGCGCGCGGGCGGGCATCGGTATCACTCTCGCGCGCGTCGTCGCGCGCACCCGACGTATATATCTCGATCCGTCGTCGTGAATCGGATGCACTCCGTGCCCGTGCACGCGATCGGCACCGAGGCGTTCGTCGGCGCCGCCATGGCGCGGGCGACGACGACGACGCGAAGACGCCGACGATGGCGAAACGAGACGAGGCTTCGCGTCGTCACCCGCTCTTCGCGGGTCGGTCGTCGACGACGACGACGCGCGTCGTCGTGTGCCGCGCTCGGGACGGTGCGAGAGCGCAGCCAGTCGGCGGCGGCGGCGCGTCGACGGAGTCTTCTAATTTACAATCTAGAATCGGTCAATTGCACGCGAGGCGCGATGTTCATCGCTTGGAGCTCTTGGAATAAGAGTTTACACGCGTACGGAAGCTTGAGGGTGGCGACCTCGGCTTCGGTTTTGCAGAGCGTGCACGCGTTTTTACCGGTGATGTGATGGCGATATCCGAGCAAGCCGCACTTGGTACACACTTGCGCCTCGAATTGATCGGAACTGATCATCAGACGCTCCAAGATGAGTTGAGAGGCGCCGTATCCGATAAGACAATCGCGTTCCATCTCGCCGAGACGTAAACCCCCGTCGCGAGCGCGACCCTCGGTGGGTTGACGCGTGAGGACAACGCGCGGACCTCTGGCGCGCGCGTGCATCTTGTCCTGCACCATGTGTTTGAGCTTTTGATAGTACACCGGACCCATGAAGACGTTGACCTCTAACGCTTCGCCGGTGATGCCGCAGTGAAGCATGTCTTTGCCTTTGTACGAGTAACCAGCCTCAACCAAGGTTTGTTGAATAGAATCCACCGTGTCGCCGCCGAACGCCGTGCCGTCGTGAAACCGACCGCTTTCCAAGCCCGCCTTGCCGCCGAGAAGCTCGATCATTTTACCCACCGTCATTCGCGATGGGAAACCGTGCGGGTTCATGATGAGATCAGGCGTGATGCCGCGCTCGCTGAAAGGGAAATCCTCTTGATCGACGATGATACCGCACACGCCCTTTTGACCGTGCCGCGAGGAAAACTTGTCACCAATCTCGGGACGCCGCGTCTGACGCACAAGCGTCTTGATGTTAAACTGACCCTCGTCCGTCATCGTGAGTAACACCTTGTCAACGATCGCGGTCTCTCCCGCGGGACCCTTGTAAGACAGCGGATTCGATCTGTACATGTTTTCGGGCATGCCGTGCGGATTCGCCATGGGATCGCGCGTGTTGAGAGGCGTCTGCTTGTTGACGTAAATGTCGCCAGGCTTGATGCGACCTCCGACCGCGGCGATTCCGTCGGCGTCTAAGAGATGGTGACGTCCGTTCGGATTCGCCTTTTGCTCCTCTTTTGGTCCGCATATTCTATCCATCGTCCTATTGCTATACTTTTTCACCTGCGCCGCGTACTTGCGCAACACCGTGCACCGGCCGAATCCTCGGTCGAGCGACGCGCGATTCATCACGATGGCATCCTCAATGTCGTAGCCACTGTAAGACATGACCGCGATCGTCGCGTTTTGTCCCGCTCCGAGACGATCGTATCCTATTAATTCTATGGTCTTCGTCTTCACGATTGGCTTTTGAGGATACACCAGGAGGTACATCAAAGTATCCATGCGGTTCAATTGATTGAACGCGATGTTTCCCATGGCTTGCTTCCCCATTGCGCACTGGTACGTGTTCCGCGGAGATTGATTGTGATGCGGGTACGGAATGATACCCGCGCATACGCCGAGAAGGGTGAAGGGCTCAATCTCCAAGTGCGTCGTCTCGTCGTTGATTTCGTCCTCGTATAACGCGATGTAGGAGTTATTCTCTTCATTCACGTCCAAGTACTCGACCAGTCCCTCTCGCAAGAAATCGTTAAACGTGCGATGGCCATCCTTAAGTTCATCCAGGTGTTCTTGCGTCAGCAACGGTTCACCTCGCTCGATAATAATGAGCGGCCGGCACACGCGTCCCCCGTCAGACGAGATGTACACGCATCCGTCCGCGGTGTACACGGACACAAACTCACCGATTCTTCCAGCGCGTCGAAGCTTTCTGAACGCGTGTGAGAACGCTTCCGGCTGCGCGTGCACGCCGAGCAGAGAACCATTCATCAACACGTGCGCGCCGCGAGGCGCGTGCATCTCGCTACCGTTTAGCCACGTGAGCGGCTCGACGCCGAGCGCATGCGCGAGACGACGAAGAGGTTCTTCCTCGTCATCCGTCGTCACATGCGTCATTAACGCGAGGTTTTTCACCAAACCACATGATTCACCTTCGGGGGTGTCGCTCGGACAAAGCATACCCCACTGACTCGGCTGCAACGCGCGAGGACCGGATACTTTTCTCGTCTTTTCAAACTGAGACGTGATCCGCGTCATCATACCGAGAGCACTAATAAAGCTCAACCTACTCAACACCTGCGTCACGCCTTTTCTTTCCATTCTAAAACGCTTCACGGTCCAGTTACCGCTCGAGATAGCGTGCTCTAAGCCGTTACTCAGCGTGTCTTGACGAATGCACTTCAAGATGTCAAACTGTGTCGCGCGATTCGCCTTTGACAACACCGCGTCAGCCTGACGCTTGAGGTCAGCGTTCAATCTCTTGAAGCAATCTTCGAACAGCAGAGCGAGTAATTGCCCCGCGAGTTCGAGACGTTTATTACCGTAGTAATCTTTGTCGTCAATCTTTGTCGGATCGAGCATGGCGTTGAGAATTCTGCGAATCATGATGGAGATATACGCGCACTTTTGCCTGAAATCGTACGAAACCACCGGCACGTGCGCGAGCACAACGCCCGCGAAAATATCGCGCGCTTCGTCAATGCGTGAGCGAGAGTATGTGCGAGCACCCGGACGAGGGGCTTGCATCTTAACGACGCGAACCTTTGATCCGCAATACTCCAACGCTTGTTGCGTCGTAAAAATACCGCTCGCCTGACACTCCTGCAACGTCGGCGCCAACAACGTCGCGTACGCTGGCTCTGCGCCAATCATCTGAACGACCTCCTGATCGCTCTCGAAACCCATGGCTTTGAGAACGATCATGATTGGAATGTCATCCGCAAACGTATTGTGTCTGAGGTAAAACTTGCCATGTTTCACCACGATGTTTGTTTTACTCTTTCTTTCGTGCGTCGACGAGGTGACGGAAGCTCCAATCTCTCCCTTGGCGTCGACTTCTATGATAATTCTATTCTTGCTCAACTGTTCTTGAATCAAAATCACTTTCTCCACGCCCTTGACGATGAAGTATCCCCCGGGATCTAGCGGACACTCTCCCAACCTCGCCAAGTCGTCCTCGCTCTTCCCCGTGAGCACGCACCTCGAACTTCGCAACATGAGCGGAATCCGACCGATCACGACTCCAGTCGACCCATTCTTTGACTGTCTCGTCACGATCTCCTTCCCTCGCGTGTACTCGACATCCACCGTGATCGGAGCCGCGTACGTCATGTCTCGCAGTCGACACTGCTGGGGCGTAATTTCCTCCACCACGTAATCCTCCTCCACGCTCGGTTTCCCGACGTGAATGTTCGTGTATTTGAGATAGAAATTCGGATCGCTATCGCACGTCACCCGCTCGTTCGCCTTCGCGTGTATGATTTTCTTAATCTCTTCATTCACCAGGTAGTTGAACGAGTCAATGTGTTGCCGCACCAGCCCTCTGACTTTAAGAAACGCCGGCAAGAGCTCAAACTTATCCTCAAGCGTCCCGATCGGCGCCGTCATCTTTGTGGGATCACGCGTGAGACACTCCATCGGATCGCTCTCCGCGAGCGCGCCTCGCGTCGATTTCTCGGCGCGAGTCTTCTTCTCATCCGTCGTCTTGGCCGCCACCATGGCGGCGGCGAATCGACGCGTCTACCGCCCCCTCGCGCGCGCTGTGAGAGCACGCGCTCGCCGCGAACGAACGAGGCGTGTGGTCGACGCCCGTGCCGTCGTCTGGCCTCCCCGTGGCGTGCGCGCGCTCGAGCGCGCGGCGCGATGTGCGGCGTCGGGGAGACGGCGGGGTTTCGGAGGAGGGACTCGACGACGGTTCAGGACTCAAAGGAGGGATGTTCTCGCCCAATGTGTACTTTTTCGCGAGGCGACGACGAGGCGAACGCGCGTACATAGATGCATCTTAATTAATCTCTGAGCAAAGCCTTGATGCGACGCTCGAGCGGGGAATTCTCCGCCTCTTCGAGCGCGCGAACGGTGTCCGGCGCGGCGTCGCTCGACGCGAGCGCGCGCGCGGTGTGATCGCGGAGTTGGTCGGGGGGGAGCGACGGTTTCACGGGGACGCCGGCGAGTTCGGCGCGAGATAAACCGTCATCGCCGGACGCGCCGATCATGGCGTGATCGGTGTCTTTTTCGAGAGCGAAACCCGATCCCGGATCGATGGATTCCTCCGGCGTGGCGCCGATGGCGGTGCGGCGCGCACCGGTGAGGAGACCTTGCGTACCTTTGCCCTTGAGCGCCTTGACTTCGTCCCAGGTGAGCGTCGGCGTCTTGTACGTGGCGAGATATTCGCCGCCCTCACGACGGTAGACGTCAAGAAATTCTTCCGTCTGACCTTTGATGGCGCGTGGATACTGTAGCAAGAGATCGAGCTCGCCCGCGTCGAGCGATAAGAGCTTGTCCATGACGGGTTGCGGCAGTTCCGGATAGTGCTCGTTGATGCGCTTCTTCATCAACTCGTAAAAATAGTAATACTTGGGCCGCGGACGAACGTACTCGGGCGCGTTCTCCCATTTATCTTCGTCGAGCCACTCGAGCGCGTCCTCGACGCCGGTGCATTCGCGCGCGAGCACGTCCCGAAGCTCGACGGAGAGTTTGGCGGAGAGACGCTCGAATTCGCGCCGATATTCGTCGCGCGAATCATCCAATTCGAGCGCTCTTTTCATCCACAGCGCCGACGCGACTGGAGCATCGACGATGAGAGCATCGCTGTATCCACCTCGCTCCGTTTTACTCGCGATCTCGACTCGCGTGACGTCGTTGTACGTGAAATCGCGTTCAATCGCCAACGCGTATCCACTCCACGCGCGCGCCCACTCGGGAAAATACGACACGGCCACGCGATAATCTTTCACCGCCTGCGCGTGATCGGCAGCGTGATCGTAGATTTCGGCGCGAATACCGCTCAAAAAACCTCTACGCATCGCGCTGAGCGTCGTCGGCGATTGATGCGCGAATAGAAACATGTCTCGAAACTCGTCTCGCCACTGCGATTCCACGCCGACGACGAGATCCGCGAGCGTCTGCGCCATCGCGTTCTTCGACATGCGCGCCGACTCGGGACGTATCGGTTTCAACCATTTCCCATCTCTGGGCGATACCGCGTTCGGAGACTCCCCCTCAGAGATGGCCTCGGCGTACGCGCGACACCCGTACGCCGTCTCGACGTTCGCCGCGCACTCCGCCAACTTTTCTCGCACGCACGCGTCCCTCGGCGCCCATCGCCACGCCTCGAGAAACGCCTCGATCGCCTCACCGTACGCTACCAACCCCACGCACGCCGCACCTTCGCGATACGCCGCCTTTCCTCGCCACTTCCCCGCGCTCTCGCCCGCCCCGCGCGCTCGCCTCGCCTCGGCGGCGGCCGCCGTCGCCGCCGCGCGTCTCGCATCCTCTCGCGCGCTCTCGCACTCCCCCATCCGCAGCGCCATCAACGACCGATTACAAAGCGCGCGCGCGTAGTCTTCCCACTCGGACCCACCCCCCGACCCCGCGCGCGTCGCGCACGCCGTGTAATGCACGTACGCCTCCATCCAATTCTCCTCAGCCACCAAGACTCTCGCCGCGCGTTCCATCGCCTCGTATTCGTCTCGAG